>Ga0209212_1001299_pt1 | contig 41861 bp, 42 predicted proteins | sample RifGroC2_FD_183996 | JGI IMG/M metagenome (GOLD analysis project Ga0209212, IMG submission 183996) | Groundwater microbial communities from Rifle, Colorado, USA - Groundwater C2 (SPAdes) (version 2) | ecosystem: Environmental > Aquatic > Deep subsurface > Groundwater | place: Rifle, Colorado... | reverse complement strand
CACCCCTACAACGCCTGCTACAATTGCAACAAGACATTACAAACCCTCAGAGTGCCAAATGTGGGTGACCAGGACACGTTGTTGAAGATCCAGCTTCTATGTCTATACCCACATTGTTATCATAAATGTCGTTACTTGATATTTCTAAATCAGCCGTAGCATCCATAATTAATATTCCTGCGCCAGTCGTACTACCCTCATATCCTAAACTAGCGCTATAACCTACCCAAGAACAATCGCTAATTGTATTATTTTTAATAGTTCCTGTTATGCCTGCACCATTAGGCCAACCAATCTGGATGCCGTTTGGTATAACCCCAGTAGAAGAGTAAAGCAAGGAAACAATATTCTCCTCAATTTGGACGGTGTGAGCAGCGTTAACCCTAATTCCTACTGGGCCAACGTTTTTAATTGCATTATTTAGAATTTTGACATCTACACTACTTACACCGCCATTATCTACATTAATACCATGTCCAAGATCATCACTGTTATTGGTATTTTGTATGGTGAATCCTGAAAGAGTAACTGTCCCACTACTCGCAGTTATCTTAACTAATCCTCCAGTGCTTGTCGCTCCACCGTCTATTGTAGTAGTTGTATATCCAGCACCCTGTAATGTTAATGGCTTGTTAATAAGAATCTGACTTTCATTATATGTTCCCGCCGCGACATTAATTATGTCGCTGGAGCTTGCTGCATTAATTGCAGCCTGAATAGTCGCGTATTTCACGAATGTAGTCTCATTTGTAACAGGATACTCTATGTCAAACTGAGTGAAATGACTAGTTGTAAAAGTAAGAGTTTTTGTGTCGTTGTCCCATGTTTTTACAATAGTTGGATAATCGTCAGTACCGGGTTGGATCACAGTGTCCGCATCGTTCTTAACTATCAAGTTGGGTATGGCGTTAAAATCATTAAGACCATACATATAAATCTTGGCTCCCGTTATCGCCATAGCAGTAGCCGTTGCTGAATCAAACTCTATATGCCCTGCTGACATATCCATCGCTGTACCTAGGCTTTGCAGGACATTTACAGTACCTTGGTCGCTCAAATTCAAAATTTTCTCAAAAACGATTTTACCTTGACCAGTTTTTTCAAAATACAAAGCACCTCCTAATTCTGTGTTTGAAGTTGCTGATGGGTTGTCTAGTTCCCCAATGTTGCTTTTTATATCCCCCTGACTACTAAGTGTACTGTCAATATATGATAAAAGCGGTGCTTTATCGGTCTCCCCTGCGTCATTAAACCAACCCTTAGTGGGACTAGAACAAACCTGCCATGTATCACCCGTATCTTGAGTTCGGCAAACACTTTGATCTTCTGCGACATTACCAATATTTTGACCATTGACAAAAGAGCTGTCTTTGTAAGAAACAACATCTTGAGATTCTGCATAGTTGTCTTTTAAAGTAATGGATTCTGAACCGGTGTTATTTAACCAACCGTCACCTCCAGATTTTTCGAAAGCCAAAATTCCATTAGCAGGAATTATTCCTGACAAGGTTTTAACGTTATTCATATTGTCAACCAAACTCCAATTTGTTAAATCAATTGCCCCAGCAGTTTTGTTATAAAGTTCCACCCATTCATTGCCGCTTGAGGGGTCAAAAAGAAATTCATTGATAATTACTTGCGATGAAGTTTCATCAAAAGGCTCTCCAACATAAGTATCAAGCCCGGGATTAGTGATAGTACCGGCTATAACAACAAAGAAGGTAGTGAAATGGTCAAGTCCTGTTACGGAAACTGAGGTGTCGGTTTTGGTAAGGGAGTTGTCAACTTTTTCAGCAGAGTTTATGTCTGAAATTTCTTCTGCGAATTTTACCTCAACGGCTTTTCCTTTTGATGCTTCCGGAATAGGGAGAGAAAGATTGTAGGTAAAAGAGCCATCCGACATGTCAGACGTAATGTCATACGCCTTATCGGATAATGATCCTGTTTGTTTAATTTGTTCTGCAGTGAGCGTGATTTCCTCAATTTTGATGTTGCCTGCGGGAGTCGGGAGTTTTGTAAAAGCCAGTTTTACTTCGCTGTTTTGAGGAGCGACATATTCTTTATTTAGTTCTACCTTTTCAAAAGTCCATGGTGAAGGAGTTGGGGTTGGTGTTAATTCTGGAGTAGCAGTTGGAGTGACTTCAATGGTTGGGGTCGGAGAAGGAGCTTCGGTTGGCGTAAGAGACGGAGTAATTTCTTCTTTCGGAGTTGGGGTGATTTCTGGAGTTGGTTCGGTGGTTGGGGCGGCCTCGGGAGTTACTTCGACCGTTGGCGTAACCTCAATGGGGGGATTGCTGCGCTATCCCCCGGATCCTGGTCCGTGGCTAAAGGCAAAACCGCAATGAGGGTATCGGCGGAAGGAGTGGAGTCTTCGGCGTAGACCGGTATGACCAAAAGGGGAGCAATTGATTGAAGGAGTAGATTAAACGAAAGAATAACAGAAAGTAGCTTCCTATGAATCTTTTTGTTCATTATACCGAGATGATCTCACTAATAACAAGTTATGTCAATATATATTGATGTAATATTTATGACCCGATCTAGCTTGATTTTATACCTTTTTTTGAGAACTGATACTGGGAGGTGAAGAGTAGATGGGTTCAACGGGATTTTTTTGACCATTGACCGGAATGCCCAGGGCAAAGCCTAGGGCGTTGGCTATGGTGACGCCGATTCGGGTGCCGGTGAAGGAGCCGGGTCCGGGATTCACTTCCACTTCTGTAATGTCTTCCTGTTTCAAATTTTCCTGGGCGAGGCAGGAGAGAAGAAAGCCAAAAACATCTTGGTTACGAGGTGAATCGACATGATTCACGAATTCTTTATCGCCGAGGCGGATGATGACTTGAGTATTGTTGGTGGAGTCGAGAAATAGATGCATATTTATATTTTACTGGATTGCCACAGCTCGGAGTACCGAGATTCGCAATGACGGAGGAAGTGGATCTCCCCCTACGGTGACCAGCGGCCCGCTTTCGCGAGGATGACCGATTGTTAATGGGTGAGGATGCGGATTTCGCGCTGGTTGTCGCCGGTGGCTTTCAGGAATATATCGATACGATTTTTGGGAAGAATGTCTACAAATTTTTCAGGCCACTCAATGATTAAGAGGTTGGTAGGATCATTCCAGATTTCTTCGACATCGAAGGCTTTTATTTCTTCCACCGAGTTGAGGCGATAGAGATCGAGATGATAGAGAGTCTTGATCACCGGATGTAAGGTTACCGGATACTGGCGCATGATAATAAATGTCGGAGAAACCAATCGGGAAATTCCAAAAAAGGAGGCGAGCCCCTGGGTGAAAGTAGTTTTCCCCGCGGCCAAACTGCCGTAAAGACACAAGGTGGTTCCCTTTTTCAACCCGGATGCGAGACGGTAGGCTATTTCTTGAGTTTCCTCAGTGGATGAACTAACAAAAAGCTGTTCCATGTTTGGAATTTGATAATCGAAATAGAAGCTAAGACCAAGCCAAGAGAATCGATACCGACATCATGAAGCTTGCCGGTACGAGTAGGAATAAATAACTGATGAATCTCGTCCGTAAAAGCAAAAATAAGTGAGTAGAGAAAAGCTTTGGCTGGACTCTTCTCTCCCACTGCCCGAAACATAAAGAACATAAGTACGGTGTACTCGAAGACGTGGGCCAATTTTTTTGACAAAAAATCTTCGGTTATGGTGCCGTTTACGGGAAGATCAGACTTCGAAGACATCAGAAAGATGAGGAGCATCCAAAAGACGACCGGCAAGTATCTAAGAATAAACTTCTTCATAGTAGATATTCTAGTCGCTCCGGTGTCTAAAATACAGGACACCTCCGGCAAGTGAGGATATGATGACCCCAAAAATAAAGGTGTACTTCAGGACGGAGTTTGGAAGGCTGAGGGCGTGGTTGCTGGGTGGAAACTGAGATATCTGGATTGCCGCGTCGCTATCGCTCCCCTGCCTGCCGGCAGGCAGGTCGCCAATGACGACGCTAGAAATGGTGGAATCAGTGAAGATGCCGAGAATAGAAGAAGGAGAGGAAACTGATGGAGTGAGATTGCTTTGGTTAGGAGTACCTAATCGCGCAATGACGAGGGTGGGGGTGAGAGTTTTGAATGGAGTAGGAGTGGGTGTTTTAACGGTAGTTGGTGTTGGAGTTTGGATGGAGGATGTAGTGGAAACGGAAGTCGGGACCGGGCTAAATATCGGGCTTATCTCGTAATTTCCTCCCGGAGAAAAATTCCGCTGTTCGGACCACTCGGAGTAACCGGCCTTAATTAGCTTGGTAGTGTGCTCCCCCGGCCCACAAGGAACCAGCTTGTCGTTATCGCAAAAACATCCAGTACAAAACTCCAGAGTTTCACCGTCTTCGTGATGGGTATACAAATTGTCGATATAGATTTTTACTCCGGTAAGCAGTTGATTGTTTCCGTCTTTGGGCGGATTGATCTTGTAAATGGATTTTGCCGGAGTTGGAGATGGAGATTGAGTGAGAGTTGGTGTCTTGGTAGTGGGGGTAGCTGTTGGCGAAACCGTTGGGGTGGCGTCTAAGACCGAAACAGTGACAGGTGAAGAATCATAATTAGTTGCGATATCTGCCTTCCTGATTCTAACTTTGAATTCTTTTGAACCGGTGGCTGTAGCCGGATCGAAGCGACACTCTATGGTCGTCTGGGCATTGCCATCAGAGTCAGAAGTGAAACTCGGCATACTGGTCCAGTCGGCATTTTGCTGAAGCCAGCTAGAATTCCAAGTGTCTACCTCCGAAAAGGAATTACCACCCAATGCTTTCATAAAATATGATGAACTTAGGCTTAATCCAGAAATGTTGAAGGAGGGAGAGAATTTTTCTCCAGCTACTACTGATGGTGGAAATGAAGAAACAGTGACAACAGGTGTAGCCAAAACAACCAAGGGAAAATAGGCAAATAAAAAAAGAAACAACACGGGCAGGATTTGTTTCACTTAAATACTAATATACAGAGGGGATGGATCCCGGGTCAAGCCCGGGATGACGAGGTGGGATGGAATGAGATTTACCCCTTCGGGTATCAACGAGCCCCGGCTCGAGTACGAGACTCGCAATGACAGGTGAGGGGTATATAAAGAAAAAGAACTCCTTGCGGAGCCTTTTTCCGATTTACTATTGCTAGTATCTCTGATCGAAAACTTGCGTTCTCGACTGTTTATAGTTATATCCCCTTGCAGGATACATGTCAAGAGGCAATTGTGCGTTTTGGCTCGTGAACTAGAGCGATAAGAAACCAAAGTCTGTAAATTCCGGAGCAAGTTCCAAGTCGACTATCAGATATTGATCTTGATCACCAAAGTTGGTACAGAGAAGTGCCCTGGATAAGGGGAAAAGCTTTCTGCCAATATCAAACAGTACGTCCCCAGGAATATATTGATTTGTCATTTTGTACTTAAAAACATCTTCCCCTATCTTCATACCTTGATACGAATCTCCATCTATTTTTTCTTCACCAGTATCGGAAATATCTAGATCGGAAGATGTGGACTTGAAATTAAAGACAACATCTTCCACCGGCGAATCATAGTCTAAGGTGAAAGCTCTTCCTTTTTCCTGTAAATAATCTATGAAAATCTGAGACACATCAGCTGTGATTCTAAACTGAATCCCCTCCATCCAGATTTTTTCTGGATTTTTAACAGTTCTACTATTCTGCAAAAAGACCTTCTCGTCCTCAATAATATTCCCTGAGATTTTCGACAATGTCGACTTTGGAAAAACTTCGCTGAATTCCTCAGAAGATAATAGATTGGCTTTTTTGGCGAGAATAAAGAGATCCCCTGCCTGTTGTTTTACTTTTGGTTCCATTTAGTAATTTTAGCATTCAAACTCAGGGGTGGTAGAATTCTTCCAGATCGTGAGGGCGGAACCTTGAAAATCTAAGCAATAAAGGAGGACTTATGTCCCAAGCTTGTTGCAAAATTCCCAGTAACGAAGACGTTCAAGCAATAAATGAGTCTGTAAAAAAGAATTTTGCTGCAGAGAAACCAAAAGTATCACCTGCGTTAAATTCGTTTCAGGGAGATATTGGTGAAATGATTGCGGCACAAGTGGCAACAGAGCAACTTAACCTGAGACCGGAATTCTACGACTCACCGGGAAAATCTGAAAAGGGAATTGATCTTATTTATCGTGATGGAAGTGGAAAACTAGTTCTTATAGAAGCTAAGAATACCGAAAAAGGTGCAAGGGCATCCCCCACAACAACCAAAACATATGGACGTGAAGGATCCATTGAGTGGATTGAATATCACGCAAAGCTAATGTGTGATCCATCGTCGAGCAGATATTCACCAGACAATGCGAAATTAGGTGAAGAAATTCTTAGAGTTGGAGCCGCCAATGTGACTTTTTATATTATCCACACAAACCCGTCGACATTAAAAACAGATACCGTAAAAATTAGGTAGAGGAGGATGTATGCCATCTACAGAACAAGTGATTAAGGGCTTGGAAGTTTTTGAGGCCCAAGTGAAAGCTTACGATGAGAAGTTTCGGAAAAAGAAGATCCTTCCCAAGAACCATGACTGGAGACCTTATCGCTGGTGTTCGAGGGATATTGTCTTTGCCCTGCTCGTGGTACAACAAAACCGTAAGGGAAATTATCTGGACGTCGATGTTTGCCTAATTGCTCAGCCACCCCAGTATATCGAAAACAGCGGTGCCAGAGTGGCTCTCGGATTTTTGCTTTCCGAAGCTTACAAATGTGGTGGCACAATGGAGCTGGTTTTTTCGAAAAACATCGAAGGTGGCCGAGTTCCTGCCTACATCTGCGACCTGGCAATTGAAATGGGGGTGAAGCTCAAACATGTTTTTGAGGGTCACATTACCCCGTTTGAATCTCGCCAACTGTATCTTGGTTTGGCAGGATTTTCCAAAATGGCTCAAGAAAAGATAATGAAGATGGCGGTAGACAAGACCATTTCCTCGGAACGAGTTTGTTTTATGGTAATGGGTGGTGTTTGGTCTCTGCCGGAGGCCGAAACGATTATCTTAGGAAGTAAACACCCTGAAAGAGTTCTCCAATCGGCATCCGAACCGGACGAGCGACATCTGTATTTGAATGACTTGCTGGTAGCCAGTACCTCTATACTGGGTGGCGTTTTAGATCGCAAACTGCTCAGGACGGAACTAGTGGAAAACGGGCAAATAGTGGAGTCCGAGGACGAAGAGTTTCCGCTAGTGATTGACTTCGACCCGGTGCACTTCGCCAAGATTTACAGGGCCGAAACCGACATGATTGTGCCATGGATTGATGAAAATAAAATTTTGTTTTCCGGGCAGAAAATGGTGGTATTAATCCGCGCCAGATCCGACAGCGAAATTCAAAAGTATTTCCCGAAAGACCTGGAAAGTTTGAAGAAACTCATCGCCAAATATCGCAAAGACGCCCAAATCATGATTTTGTACTTACTTCCAAGAGATTTTGAGGATGTGTCTTTGACTACACAATCACAAATTATCGAACAGCTAAAGAAAGCGGGGGTGTACCTAATGATCTCACCGGAGAATATGGCCAGTCTAAACAAAGAAGCCATTCGTAGACTGGAAACCGGAAGGAGAACGCGCCAATGATGAAAACTAATGTGATTTTAGTGTCTATCCCCGATGCCGATTGCATCGCCGACAGACTAGACCTGCGCGTCCTGATGGCACGGGCATTGAAAATTGAGGCGAGGATGGAGAAAGGGGTAAATTTGGAAGATGAACAACGCAGGTATCAAATTCTCTGCGACCGAATGGAGTACCTGGGGAACCTGATTAGTGGCACAAAAAAAATAGAATCCGTGAATCTGGGAGATAACTATCTGGAATTACTGCTGCTGATGAAGAAAAAGTTTCCAGAAGAAACGAAACAGGCCGGAGTAATGTCTAACTTTTGTCCTGCTTCCTTCGTGGAAAAACAAATTGCCTTGTTCGAGGGCTTGGCTAAAAAGACAGGTTTACTCGAACATGAAGAGATCCAAAAGAAGATTAAGTTTTACCGAATGGCGGCGAAGCAAAACTGGAATGTCTTGGAACTTCAAGAATTGACAGCCGATGAGGAAACAGATGGTAGCGTTTCCGTAGATAACCTCAGGGAGAAGTTTCTGTCATTGCCTATGAGTGACGGAATAACTTCAACACAAGACTCAAATTCATTCATGGCCTTGCGAAACCAGATGAATCGAGTGATTGCCGAAGTGAATAAAGGTATTTCGACGGGGGTGAATTTTAGCGATTTGTCACATAACGTGATCACTGAAATTCTGAACGAGTTTGTGTTTGGTGCCGGCAAACCTATGTACCTTCCGGTAGTTTATGCCGATGGCACGAAAGCCAGACCGTTTCCAATTCACTGCCTAAAACTACCTGAAAGGGGTAAAGTGATAAATCTTCCCGGACCGGTGATAAACGTGGGGCAGTTAAGTGGTAGACATCAGGAGATGGATCCGAAGATGAATATTTATTTCTTCCGGAACCAAGAGATCTCCACCGGGAAAACCGCGGCGGAAATTGACGGGGTGGCCTATCAAGAAGCGAAAAAGATCTTCGAAGGGCTTCGAAGGGAAGGGGTTTATCGAATTGCCTATTACCAAACTGGGTTCCAGCCGGCCGTGGTAGGCTTCTACCGGGCCCTCACTGAAGAACTACTGCTAAAAGGAAAAAGGGCACCGGTCTTGGAAGTGACACCTTACTACTTCTTTGGCCACTATGAGAAAGGTAAAACCTGGATCTAACCTATTTCAAACACTGAGAGTGATTATTCACTCTCGGTTTTTTTGTAAATATCGTGTTTATGGTAATAATCGTTGTCCAGTAAGTGTTTGTTTTCTTCAAAATATTTCTTTACTTCTAACAAAAATTTGTCAGTAGTGTCTGTGTCTTTGATGGCCAGGTGATACTCCATTTCTGAAATATCGTCGAGAAGCTGTCCCAGACCGGAATCAAAATGTAGATAGAAACTATAATTGTCGGCGTAATATATTCGGTTCGCTACGCCGGAAAGAACCTCGACACTAATTCTTTTCTTCAGAAAATCACTGATGGCACATAAAAATACATGCTTGGCATATTCAGAGTTCACTATTCTGACCGACCCATGAAAGCCCAAGTAATCGTCGATTTCTTCCGGGTCAAATGATATTTCGATTGTTTTGCTCATAAAAAAGACTAAGGCAATTTTACACCTTAGTCTGTGTTTTTTTGAAGCTATTTGTGACGATTTTTGCTTCCCTTTGAAACATTTTGGTTGGTTGAGTGGTCTCTGACGACTCGGCCACTACTGTTGACGGTATAAGAATGCCGGACATTGGTGGCGGTGTTGACCGTGGTGTAGTGAATACTACCGTCCTTTTCATAGGTTTCAACCTGGATGACATCTCCAGGATTGTAAGGAGATATTTTTTGAACAGAACCATCTTGCTGTACCTTTGTTTGGCCTGAAGAAGGGGTTCCGGAGTTTTTGGCATCTTGGGTCTGTTCTTGAATATATTCTCGAATAGCTTCTTCGTCGGCGCGGATTTCTTGGTACTCCAGAATAGAGTCTCGAATGTGCTGAACATCGTCAGGTGTCGGAATTTTTCCACAACATTGAGACAAGAGAGCCTCCTTAAAGTGCGAATTTAAGCCATTGTACCATTTAACTTTTGGGAGTTTGAGCGTAAAATCGGACTAATCCTATTTAGGATGACACTGGAGTGAGATTGCCACAGCACTGCGTGCTTCACAATGACATTCTATGAAGGAACTTTGAAAACTAAAAGGAGAAACATATGCCTAAAACGACAACAGAGTTTGAGGTGATGTGTAAACGTTGTAATACCGAAAAAATTGGCTATTCCGGCATGATGTACGAAAAAATGAAAGGGTATGGCCAATCCCGCCCTGAGTATTGTGAAAATTGCCGAAAAGCTCTTCTACTGGAAAAGATGACCATGGGAGCGGCCTATTTTTCGGTGAAGACTCTTCCTGGTGAGGATCTAACGATTGCTCTCCCGGGAGAACTAGGGATGGTTTACCACCCCCAGAGGCCACATGTGAAGGCAGAAAAAGCGACAACTTTTGACGCCGGTAAGTTTGGAGCGACACCGGACAAAATCGTGGATGTGTATAAATGGTTAAAAGACAAGAACCACCAAGTAGCCATTATTATTGGCGAAACCGGATCCGGCAAATCGACAGCACTTCCCTATTGGCTCATTTATCCGCCGGTGGGTGTACCAAAAGATTTTTTCACCCGTGATGGCCAAATCCTGATTACCCAACCGAGAATTGTGGCCACCACTTCGATTGCCAAGTATTTGGGCTCGCTTCTGGGATCTTCGGTGGGTAAGGGGTTTGATATTGGTTACAGATACAGTAAAGACCGGAACAATGACCGATTTAATGCCGCCTTTCTGGCTACTGACGGTAGCCTGATTAATATGATTATGAATGGCCAGCTGTCAGACCTGAGTGTGATTATGATTGATGAAGCACATGAACGATCGGAAAACATCGACATTATTCTCCGACTCCTAAAAGATCAACTACCTCTGTATCCACACCTGAAGCTCTTGATTGTAAGTGCCACCATCAACAAAGAGTCTTTTCTTAAGTATTTTGGTGAGGACACGGCATCGGTGATTGAATTTGAAGCAAAAAGAAAATTCGAGTACAAAAAGGTCTTCGCTACCGAAAAAGAAAAATTGCCCTACGAAGATCTTCATAAACTGAGAGATTGTTTGGTGCCGGCACTCGTTGCAAAGGTTCTTTGGCTTTTGGATGAGCAGGTAGCCGGAAGAAAAACTCTCGAAGTCGTGATAGATAAAAGAAAGGTAAAAGCCAACACCCTTGCTTTCCTGCAAGGAGTGAAGCCGATTGAGGAAGCAGTGAATGCGCTTACAAAGGCGATTGCGGCCAGTCCCACCCTGAGAAATAAGGTGGAAGTTTACCCGCTATATAGCGACTTGGAAGAAAAGAAAAAAGACTTGGCTCTGGAAGGGTCCGGCTCCGGAAAAATTCGCGTGATTATCTCTACCAATGTCGCCGAAGCATCGGTTACCGTGAAAGGCATTGTATATGTGGTGGAAACCGGTGTGGAAAACCAGGCGAACTGGAAATCCGATACCTTACAGACAAAGGTGGGTTTGAATCTCATCAGCCAAGCAAACGCGAAACAACGTTGGGGCCGCTCCGGCAGAACTGCTCCGGGTGAAGTTTATTGTCTTTACACCGAAGAACAGTTTAATAGGATGCTCCCCTTCCCCGTTCCGGCGATTCAAAGATCGTCGATGGAAGACGTCATTCTGCTTTTGAAAAAGCTTGGGGTGGATGAACTCGATAGTGGGTGGATTGATAATCCGAATGGAACCGAGCTAACACGATCGATGGATTCGCTTCACAAAAGCGGGGCCATTGATGAAGATGACAGGCTGACTGAGTACGGCTCGATGCTGAAAGAGTTTGCATACACCGCTACCCTCACCGACCTCATCATCATGTCCGATAGATTTGGATGTGCTGTAGAAGTGGCAACGATTTTGCCGGTAATTAAGAATGGAGGACACAAATATCTGTTGGCCAGAAATGATGAATGGGACAAGAAAGAACAGCAAAAAGCTAAAGCCGCTCATCAAATACTTTGGAAAAACTGTAAAGATGACGTGGAATTTATCCTGAAGCTGTATAGCTTATGGAGAGAACGCGGTGAGAAATGGGCCAAAGAATTTTACGTCAACCATGAAGTATTTAAAGATATTGAGGCGGAAAGAACACAGATCTTACGTCTCTTGAATGGTCACAAAAAAGACAGCAACTTCCGGGCCATCGATTTTAAATTGGTAGATAGAACGCGAGTAATTTTAGCCTATTGTGTCCCTTTCACCGTGGTGCCCGAAGGGACTTACTCCTATAAAGCCAATCTCCAAACAGCGTCCGGCACCAGCGCCGCTTACCAGATGGTTCTGTCTGAAAAGAAGAAAAAGATTGTGGACGAAAATATTGCCAACACTCGATCCCTCTTTGCGCTGGCACGGGAATTGGTGGAGATAGCGAAGGATAGTGAAGCAGATGACGTGTACGCCAGGGTCTTTGCAGACGCCAACCTCACTTTGGAAGAAGCGATCAGCCTGCTCGAAGATGAACAGAAAGACAAGATCCTCAATACTTATGCTGTCGGACAAACTTTGGAAGCGAAAGTGACTGGCTTTGCCGATTATGGCACCTTCGTGAGACTGCCACTGGGAAACTCGGGAATGATCCATATCTCGAAGATGGGAAAGTGGGTGAAAAAGCCAAGCGAGATGCTGACCGTCGGTGACCTAGTCGAGGTGGAAGTGTTAGAAATGAAGGAGGAAAAAGAGAAGGTCCGGATAGGTTTGAAACTAAAGTCGGTGATTAAAAAGGCTTGACAATGGGAGATCTTGGCTTATAATACAAGATTGGTAAAAGGCGGTCTGGGCATAGGGCATTTTGGTCTATATAGAGTTCGGGTTTCCCGACCTCCAGTGCCTAGCCTTGTTCCCGGAATTTGCTTTAGTGCCGGTGCGACTCCGTGCCCGGGTTTTAAGCCCGATTCCACCTTCCGGTGGGAGAAGTTGACAAAGAAGTACCGCGTTTGAACCGTATTACCGACTGGTTCAAAAAGGTGCCCTCCACTGGGGGGTGAACTTCTGAAGTCAGCTATTGAGCCTCTTGTGAAAACGAGAGGCTTATTTTTTGGGCTTATTGGACGTGAAGATAGAAACTGACTACCTCATCAGGATGTTCGATATAGACGATGTGAATGGTACTGGAACCACAGGCCTGCGAAGACTTAAATAAGGTTCCGTCGGCTGGTGCACGGATAACATCACTACTCGTAGATACCATGTCATAGCCCGTGTGTTTACCACCGGAATATTTGTACCTCCAAGAATAGGGTGTACTCCCATAAAATTGAGTGAGGCGAACAGTATCTTCCAACGGCCAAGTCCAGTTACCGGAGCCAATTCTAATATCTCCGCGATTATCCTGCTCGTCTTTGACTGTTTTGGGAGACAAGTATTGACCGGGGTCGGTCCACTCGCCATTTTTTCTAATTTCAAAATGTAGATGTTTGCCGGTAGAACAACCTGGATAGCCGGAATTACCGGTAAGGGCGATTGGGTCTCCCTTTTTTATTGGACCAACCTTGACTCCGGAAACCAATGCTTTTTCAATGGCTGCTTTTTCGTCTAACGCTTGTTGCAAAAGTTGTTGGTATTTTTTTTCGTTGTTTTGAGTGTCTAGAAGCATGGCTTGCTTTTCTTTTAATAATTGATTTTGAGATCTTTTTTGTGTCTCTAGTTTGGTCTTCAGTTTTTCGATTTCCTGCTGTTTGGTGACTTTGGTTTGTCTGCGGAGATCGTAATCTTTACGAGAGTTTTCTAGCTCCGAAAGAATTAATTGATCTTTTGATTTTAGGGAATTCAGATATTTTAATTTGGTGAAGTAATCGCCAACAGAATTTGTAGAAAAGATAAGATCGATAGGAGTGACTCGTGAACGGCGGTAACTTTCACGAACTCTTGCCAAATAAATCTTTGTTAGTTCTGTTAAAGATTCGTTAACAGTGTCCAAAACTCCGCTCAGAACAGTAATATCTTTTTCCAAAGAGGCAATTTGGGAGATGGTCTGGTTTACCTGCCCCTGGATGAGATTAATTTTGGTATTGAAGACGGCAATTGCCTGCTTGTGAGTGGCTTCTTCATCACTTAGCGTCTGAAGTTTCTGGGCGCAAACATCAATCGAAGCGGCCGATCCATCACATTCGATTGCCCTGATAGGGCTTGCTGGTAGAAGAAGTAGAAGAAAAAAAACAAAAACTAACTTTCTCATCTGGATCTCTTAACAAATCTAGCGGCGGCAAAAAGACTAGAAATAAGAGACAGGATTAAACCGAAAGCCAGTAAACCAATTAAGAGAAAAAGGTTGACCCAGAAAGGTATAGGGAAAGAAATAACTCCTCCAAGTCTGGGAGCGAGAAATGGGGTGGAGTAAAGAAGGGCGATGTAGCTAAAAGTCCAACCGAAGAAAGCTCCTGATAGGCCATAGATCAGAGATTCGGTAATATATGGCTTGATGATATAGATATTTTGAGCACCCAAAAGCTTAAGGGTGCTGATCTCGGTGCGTCTTCCAGAAATCTTCATGGAAATAATAATCATGACAGTCAAAATACAGACAACCGTGAGAGCAATAATGAGTATCAGTCCGGCTCCGCGAATGGCGTTGGTCCACTTGGTGAGCTCAGAAATGACATCCTGGGGAAAATCAATTTCTTTTTTCCCCTGTGGTGTAGCGCTGACAATGTCCGATTTCTCCAAAATAGAAACTATGGTATTGAAGGCGCTAGGATCGGAAGCGGTGATCTCGATACTGGCAGGCAAAATATCGGCAGTGACAATACCCCAATCGGTAACAGTACCGAGTAGAACTGGATCATTACCGACGCTCTTTTTATAAATCTCCAGAGCATCTTGCTTACTAATATAAATTGCATTTTTGACACCCTGAGTAGTAGTCATGTTGCTGATTAGACCGGCTACCTGGTCTGTAGTGTGGTCGTCTTTGAGATAAGCAATGATTTGTGGTTTAGTTTCGAAATTTAGAAGAATAATATGAGAAGCGAAGGTCACCAAACTAAAAATACCCACTACAAAAAGAGTCAAGCTAATTATAAAAACGGCAGACAGTGCTTGAAATGGTGAGCGGCGGATATTTTTGAGAGCGGTGTTCATTTAGATTTTATTTTACGGTTCGTAGTGTGAGACCCGCCTGCCGGACGGGCAGGTTGCTTCGGCTCGGGTACGAGACTCGCAATGACGGGGGTGGAGGGAGGCTTTCCCTCCTTGCCGGCGGGCAGGCCGTCCACATCTGAAACTATCTTACCCTTTTCCAGGTGAATGTTGCGATCCGGATTCAGGCCGATCAGAGTGACATCGTGAGTAGCCAGGATAACCGTGGTACCGTCATCGTTGATTTTTTTGAGGAGATTAAAGATTTCAATGGAAGTGTCTTTGTCGAGGTTTCCTGTGGGTTCATCGGCAAAAAGAATAGCCGGTTCGCAAGCGATGGCTCGGGCAATAGCGGCTCGCTGAACTTCTCCACCGGATAGTTGACCTGGAAATAAGTACTCCTTCCCAGGTATGCCAACCATTTTGAGTAATTCTGTAATCTTTTCCTGAATTTTTTTTCGATTGTATCCGCCAATCTCCAGAGCGATGGTGATATTCTCACCGATGGTTTTATCCGGAATTATTTTGTAATCTTGAAAAACAAAACCCACTTTACGCCGAATAATGGGGATGTATTTTGGCTTTATTTGATTTAAATCCTCCCCGTCAATGACAATTTTACCTTTAGTGGGTAGAAGATCCCGGATCAGAAGACGGCCGAGAGTGGTTTTTCCGGCTCCAGACTTGCCAGTGATTATGACAAATTCACCGGGTGAGACTGAAAAATTTACATCATCGAGGACGATATCACCATTGGGATATGACTTGGTGATGTGAGAAAAATCAATCAAGTTGTCGTTTTATATATTAATAATGGATTGCCACGAAGTTCGGGTGGACGCGGGGGTCCGCCCCTACACGCAATGACGACTGGTTAATTTGCATGGATCCCCGCCCTGCCTGCCGGCAGGCAGGCTTCGCGAGGATGACGAAGACGTCATTTTGGGAGTGGCATGTTCAAGTTTTCGACCTTGACTCGACCAACGTCCATTAGCCAGCCGGTTTTCTGGCCTTTGAAAGTTTCTCCCCAAACGGTAATCTGGTGGCCCACCAAAGTATCCAGATCTATAACCGAGCTGGTCATGTAGACAGTTTGAGACAGACCACCTGGACGAACCAGCTTGTGTGTTCCTTCACCGTTTAGACCACCCTTATCGAGAACGCCAGTGGCTGTAGTGTTAAAGGCTTTTTCATCAGCAGAGCCGTAGATATCGCCGACCTTGACCCCAGATAGAGGAACTTCCGCTTGAATGTTTTTCAGACTTCCCGAAGTACCACCGTTTAGTTTCCCCCCAATGAAAGTTTTTAGAGTGGCTCCGGTATAAAAACCGACCATGGCGACAATTACAAAAGTAGCAGTAATAAGGATGTTTGATTTGGAGATCATGTTTTTGTTAATTATTTTTGACTGGTAGACAGGAGCCTCATCAACCTCTTGGGTAACAGGATCCATTTTATCAAGATCGATTGTCTTTATTTCCATGACTTATCTTATCAAATTAATTGGAACTTATTTATATAGATTGCCGTGGAGTTCGGGCGGACGCGGGGGTCCGCCCCTACACGCAATGACGGGTGGAGGAGGGATTGCTTCGGCTCGGGTACGAGACTCGCAATGACGGGTGGAGGAGGGATTGCTTCGGCTCGGGTACGAGACTCGCAATGACGGGTGGGGTGAGACTTTACTGTCGGTAGATAGGTTGCAATGACAGTGAGTTAGGTAGCGAAGTGTTTTAACTCGGATTCGATAAAGCCATCGAGGTTGCCGTCTAAAACCGAATCCGGATTAGTTTCTTCATATTCGGTCCGCAAATCTTTGACCAATTTATAAGGATGGAGAACATAGGACCTTATTTGGTGCCCCCAACTGGCAATTGTAGTCGTGCCTTTAATACTATTTAGTTCCTCTTGCCTTTTGGCCTCCTGAATCTCCCAAAGTTTGGATTTGAGAATTTGCATGGCAATTTTCCTGTTCGCATCCTGATAACGCTGAGTCTGACATTCAACTACAATTCCAGAAGGAACGTGCTTGATACGAACTGCGGTGCTAACCTTATTGACGTTCTGTCCACCAGCGCCGCTTGAACGACTGGCCTCAAATTCAATATCCTCATCGCGGATTTCTACCTCGATTTCTTCGGGAAGTAGAGGAATGACATCTACTCCGGCAAAAGAAGTTTGACGAAGCTTGTCCGCATTGAAAGGTGACTGACGAACCAGACGATGTGTCCCTTTTTCATTTTTTAAATAACCATAGGAATAACGACCATGCACAATATAAGTGACAGACTTAATACCAGCTTCCTCGCCGGGCGAGTACTCTACCGTTTCGAAACTCCAACCTCTTTTTTCAAAAAAACGGGTATACATGCGACTGAGCATACTGGCCCAGTCCATGGCTTCGGTACCTCCCTGGCCGGCCTTGACCGAGAAAACAGCCTCAGAGGCATCATATCGCCCCGATAGAAAGGTCACTAGTTCAGTCTTTTCGACATTACTCAACAAAGTTTGATAGAGAATCTTGATTTCTTCATCCAAATTTTCATCTTCCGAGTCTTTGGACATCTCAACGAGCTCTTCAAGATTATGGAGATCCGTGATTAGTTTTTCGGTAGAATCAATCGAATCTCTAACTGCCGCCATGCCGGACATTACCTTTTTGGCACGATCTTCGTCCGACCAAAGTTCTGGGTCAGCGGACTGGGCTGTCAAACCTTCTAGTTCTTGACGAAGTGCTGGTATATCTAGTTTCGTGAGGATATCTTGAATTCTTTTTCCTAGTTCAGAAAGATCAATATTGGATTCATTGGACATGGTTCAATTTTATCCTATCCGCGAAACTATCTAAGGGGGGGGATTAAGGCTGCTATCCAGCCTGGCTAGAGATTAAATCTTATAACGAGCCATTCTCGACAGAAGAGAGTTGGGGTGCTGTTCGTGAAAAAGCCGGCTCATGTCAGCCCCGCAAGTGAAAACGTCACCGCCACTATGAAGATTGCGAAATACGGTAAAGTCATATCGTGACCCATCGACGGTAATGATGCAATGTCCGGAGAGCGGATCAGGTGTTGGTGTGGGAGTAGATGTAGTGGTGGGTGTAGTAGTTAAGGTAGGTTTCGCGGTGATAAAAGGGGTTGGGGAAATTCGAATGACTGGAGGAACTGTTTGCCCCAGACGGGAAAAATATAACAGAATCGATACCAAAAGAGCGAAATTGACAAGTGAGATGAGAAAAATATTTTTGACTATTTTCATTTGAAATTAAAATCTTCAAAAACGATATCTTTATTTTTTACTCCCACTACTTTCAGCTGTGAAGCTAATGAATTCATCATCGCAACAGGACCGCACAGCATGATTCTTTTACCCACGACCCCGTTACACATCTCCATTAATTTATTAGCATCCAGATGACCGTCGACATCAGAAATATATCGATGGTAGGTGATGCCTGATTTTCTGGATGCTAGTGTGCTGATTTCTAGGTCAAACACCGCTTCTTCTTCGGTTCCCACACAATAAAATATATCTATGTTACGAGGTTTTTGGTTTCTGATTTCATCTGTTAAAAGTAATAGAAAAGGAGTGAGTCTCCTCACCAAGGTCATCAAAACGGGCAAAGACAAACTGACCAGGATTAAAACGAATTTTCTTATCAGAAGGTACCATCTCGATAGCATACATATCTCCAATTTTCCGAATGTTTTTGACTAGATATTTAAATTTTGGACCAATAAAACCGTATAAAAATCTGCGGTAAATCACAGAGTAAACAGCAAGACTTAGTAGGAAAATGATCCACAATCTCAGAGGTAGAAACCGGCTAACGTCACTGGTAATAGTAACAACGTGGAGACAAGCAAAGAGCAGAGCAATTCCCATGAATTCGTGTGTTTTTTTCCAAAGCGAGTAAGGAAGATTGATAAGAAGGGTCAGGACTAACATCGACATCATGAAGTAGAGACTGAGGATCCCCCAGTTGTAGGGGAGCAAATTTGATATCCAGAGATATTTCCATCCAAAACCTATATCAGGAAGAACATTAAGAAGTAAAAAAATGGGATGGTGAAGAAGTAATGCAAAGGCAATACCGCCGAATAAATGATGATTTTTATAGACCTTATCCATTCCCCCGAACCAATCTTCTACAAAACGCCATCTACTGGATAAGATAAAGGAAACAGATAGCAAGGCTGTACCCACAAGAGCTAATGTTTGAGTGATTAAGAGCCAGGAAAAGACAATCCCCTCTCCCGAAACTATTTTGGATGAAAAAAATAATATCAGAGTGATCGCAGTAACAACCCAAATCATGACGATACCGATATGGTTTTTCATACTATTTGATTAGAATACCAAGTATATATTCTAATCCACTAATAACATTTACTAGTAATTGGCACTGTCATTGTATAAAATGAACCTGTGAGATACCTGAAACGTTTTTGGTGGATTTTTGCACTTGGCTTCCTGGTTGGGGGAGGATGGATGTGGTGGAGTGGTATAAGTAGACAAAATAGCCTAAACACCGCTAGCTATACCGTAAAACGAAAAGATTTAATCGAGACACTCTCTCTTTCAGGACAAATTGATGCCGGCGAGAAAGCGAACCTGCAGTTTCAAACATCCGGACTTCTTTCTTGGGTCGGGGTTAAAGAAGGTGATTATGTTAAAAAATATCAAGTGGTAGCATCTCTTGATAAGCAGCAGCTCCAAAATCAAATGAGTCAACTACTAAACACCTATATGACAAACCGATGGACTTTTGAACAAGGGCAAGCCGATAATCTCAATTGGCAAACTGATGGGATGACGGATGCGGCCAGAGACACAGTCAAAAGAACGGTCCAAAAAAACCAATTTAGTTTGAATAATGCGGTACTGGATGTCGAAGCCAAGAATTTAGCCATGAAATTTGCCAATCTTTGGACTCCGATCGAGGGAATAGTGACCAGCATTGACACTCCCAATAGTGGGGTAAATATAACTCCGGTTTCAGCTAATTTTATGGTAATCAATCCCAAATCAATCTATTTTTCCGCGACCGCCGACCAGACGGAGGTCCCCTCTTTTAAAGATGGCATGGCGGGAAAAATTGTCCTTGATTCTTTCCCAGACAAGGAAATCGATGCTTCGATATCTGGTATTGGTTTTGTTCCCAAAGCAGGAGAAACCGGCACTGTGTATGAACTAAAAATAAACTTACTAAACATCGGAGATATTACCGACAGTCTCAAGATAGGGATGACGGGAGATGCTAACTTTATACTCAAACAAATTCCCCAGGTACTGACCGTGCCGGAAGCTTACCTTAAGAAAATGGACGGAAAGTTTTATGTGACCAAAATGATCAATGGAGTTTTGACAAAAGTTGAAGTGGTAGAGGGTGACACGATTGAAGGCGACGTGGAAATAAAGGAAGGACTAAATGAAAACGACGTCATCTATAATCAGCCTTAAAAAAGTTTACAAAGAATACCTGCTTGGAGATGGATCTATTTTTACAGCTCTAAAAGATATAAATCTGGATATTTATGAAGGCGAATTTTCGGCCATCATCGGCTCTTCCGGATCAGGGAAATCGACCTTGATGCACATGATTGGGCTTCTCGACAAACCGACCCGTGGAGAAATAATCGTCAACGGTGAAGATGTCGCCAAACTGAATGACAATCAAACATCAGTTCTCCGCAATTCATACGTTGGTTTTGTATTTCAACAATTTAATTTATTGAACAAACTAACGATCAAAGAAAATATTCTTTTGCCGGCCATTTACAGCAAGATAAAGCTTGATTTCGACCCGGATCAAAGAGCCGACATGCTGATGGAGAAGTTTGGAATTATTTCCAAAAAAGATTCTTTTCCCAATCGGATTTCCGGAGGGCAACAACAGAGAGTGGCGGTAGCGAGAGCCCTCATTATGAAACCCCAGTTGATTCTGGCTGATGAACCGACGGGGAACCTTGACCACAAAACCGGCAACGAAATCATTGACCTGTTTGAACAACTAAATATAACCGAGCGGATCACAATTGTGATGGTAACTCACGAAATGGAGATAGCCCAAAGAACCGGTAGACGAATAAAGGTCTTAGATGGTGAAATAATCAGTGATAAGAAATGAAATTAGATAAAGAATTATATTTACTACTAAAGTCGGCTTTTGCCGATTTTCGGCGTGATAAGATCCGGACCGGCTTGACGTCTCTCGGAATCATGATTGGAGTCTTCTCGGTAGTCATCTTAATTGCTTTGGGGCTGGGGTTAAAAAATTATATCCAGCAGCAATTTGAAAGTTTGGGAGCCAATTTGGTAATGATTTTACCCGGATCGGGGTTTTCCGGAGGTAACGGACCGGCCGGACTGGCCGGTGGAGCGGAGTTTGATGAAAAAGATGTCACCAATCTTCGAAAATTGCCGAACATAAAATATATTGTCCCAGTTTATGTCCGCTCGGCTTCAGTAAGCTCGGCCGATACTCAAAAAAAAGTGACGATCATGGGAGGAAACGAAGATATTTTCCCACTAATTAACATTAAAGCGGAGAGCGGAGAGTTATGGACGAAATCTGATGTCGACAAAAAGGCAAAAGTGGCGGTACTGGGAAACACGATTGCCGGGGACCTTTACGGCAAGCCCGATAACGCCTTGGGAAAAACGATCCGGATTGAGGGCCTGAGACTTAAGGTAATTGGAGTGGCTAAGAAAATTGGAAATCAAGAAAGGGATGGAGCCGCCTTTATTCCGTATACCACCACCTTTGGTTCACTCAACCCCAAGAAAACTTTCTTTGCTATCTATTTGGGAATTGCGGATCAGAATGTAGTCAATAGCGTGAAGGCCGATGTCCAAAAAACTTTGGTCAAACGATATGACAAAGATAGGTTTTCGGTGACGGAACAATCGGAAATTCTGTCGTCGATCAATCAGATCTTCGCGATAATTAATCTCGTTTTGATTGCCATTGGCTCGATCTCGTTGATTGTGGGCGGTATCGGGATTATGAATATTATGTATGCGACAGTGACGGAGAGGACGAGGGAGGTGGGGATCCGAAGAGCTCTGGGTGCCACGACCAGAGATATCCTGCTACAGTTTTTGACCGAGTCTACCGTGCTCTCTTTGTTTGGAGGCATTGTTGGACTAATGGTAGCCTCTCTGGTGGTCGCGATTGTCCGAAATTGGTTCCCTGTGGCTATTAATTTGTTCGCAGTGGTTTTGGCGATAGGGGTCTCTAGCGGAATCGGAATTTTCTTTGGAGTTTTTCCGGCTAAGAAAGCCGCGGACCTCTCCCCTATGGAAGCGATCAGATATGAATAACGAAAACATGGAACAAGATATTGAAAGTAAATACGTTTCACCTGAAGAGAGAGAACTCACAGAGAAGAAGATATCCTTCGACATTCAAATGGCTTACAAAAAAACTCCTGAATACGAGAAAATTCAAAAGCTATTATTATCGAATCCCAATAGAAACGAAAATCAAATCATAGAGCTTATCAAAAGTTCGAGAAAAAAAATATCGGAAATGCCACATCTCTATGATGGTTCAAGCAGCACAATGACGATGACTAACCGCAAGTATCTCGTCGATGACTACAATAAGTATCTTTATTTGATGGAAAAGTGGAAAGAAACTCAAACTGAAATAGAAAAACCTTTTTTTGATCAAAACGAATTGCTGACGACTGGGAAATTGATGCTTTATCACTGGGCATTAAAAAGCAATCTTCCGCAAATTATGATGCAAGGATTACTTCCAGCTGCTCTAAGTGGCGAAGGAAGTGGATCTGGGATTCTTAACTATGGGACTCTCGATTTAAATAATAATTGGGTAAGTGCTGGTATCGGAGGTTTGGACGTGGAATCCCCTGCTAATATATATGCTCTTTTGCAAGTGGATATCGGAGGATCAGAATTGGTATCATGGACATATTTCTCAAAGAAAGATGGTGGTCTTTCTGGAGGGTGGAACTCATCTCTTTTTTCAAGTACAGCACTTAACCCAAATGGTGTCGAGAAAATGTTTCACAGGTTTATCAGAGCAGACAAAGATGCACTTAGGGCTAATTCTATGCCGTCAATATTGCCAGAGTATCAGGAAGATCAATACAGATATTCGTATATGTTTAAATCTTATTTGCCAGGTGGTTTTTTTAACTCAAGTGAGGAAGAAGAAATGATGTTTTGGTATGCTGCTCCACGAAGGATTAGAATTGTTGAGAGAAAACGCATTGATCCCAAGGAACTCGATAAATATTTTAGAGCAAAGCGTAGCTGGAGGAAACAAGTTACGGAGTATAGAAAAAGTCACCCCGAACTCGACACTAATAAATAATTGACTTAACTAAATATTCGGGGATTGCTATGGCACTTTAGACCTCATTGGTTGTCGAGGTTATCTTTGGAGTTTTCCCGGCCAAAAAGGCAGCTGACCTGTCACCTATGGAAGCAATTCGATACGAGTAATATCTTCGCCGGAGGCGACGATTCTCGAACTCATAGTCAATGTATCTAAAGGTTTTAGCACCAAAAACTCAAGTTGTAGAAGTTAATTTTCACCACTTTCTTTATTTTCAGAAGACTCTTTCTGTTCTTTTGGTTCCGGTGTTTCTTTTGGTTCTGGAGCTTCTACATCTTCTACATCCTCTCCAACCTCGTCTTCGTCGTCAATCTTCTGAGAAGAGGTGGTGATTTTATCCAAAACCTGCTTCTTTTCGCTTTCGTCCGCTATATTTTGAGCGTTAGCGTTTGCCTGAACTACGATTTCTTTGGCTGTGACTTTTGTAGCATCAGAAGCCTCTTGCGTTTTTTTTAATTTTTCTAATTGTTGAGTTTTTTCCAGCTCGGCAATTTGAAGCTTAAGGGCTTCGATCTCAGTAATTCTATTTTCCAAAAGAGTAGCCTGAACGGCGGCCTTATTCTCCGGAGCGGCAAAAGCTAACGTAGCCGCTTCAATGGCTTTTTTAATAGGATATAGAGGGCTGAGATTGGTAGTGGCCGGAGAGGCTGCAACAACCCCCGTTCCAGTTAAAAACGTTAAAGATAATAAAGTAATGACGATTGACCTGACTGTTTTATTCATAATATTCCCCTTTGTTGATTGATGACTACCTTCTTAGCCTATCACTTTTTATTGTTTCATGTATCGTGTGTGTAAAATCACACCTTCTCATTTATAATTGTTTTGCTCGCTGGGCTCTGCCGTAGGGTTGTTGTTTCGGTCGGATGTAAGTGGGTGTGATATATTCTGTCTATGAAAGAAAAGCTTAAAGTAAAAAATTCCGAGTTATCTGAGGCGACTACCGAAAGTCTGAGATTGATTCAAAAAGAAGTCGAAAAGATTGTCTCCAAGGATATAAAAGACTTTACCTATCAAGCATTTGGTGAAGTAGATGAAAATTTTTGGATAGCGCCGGCTAGCTCATCCGGAAAGTATCATCCACCGGAAGATAATGGAGAAGGAGGACTCGTCCGCCATGTAATTAAAGGAATGGCGGTGATTGAACAATATGCCAGAAGAGCCAGATTTTCTCAGAGAGAACTAGACGAAGCCACTAGCGCTTTTTTGCTTCATGACACTTGTAAAAATGGAATAGTTTGGACAACACCCAAAACGGATTATACTCATGGCTTGATTGCGTCCGAATGGCTGGAGAAATTTGATCTGGAACCAGCAGCTAAAGTAGCGATTCAAAATGCCGTTCGCTTTCATATGGCGCCGTGGTGTTACGCCGTCAGTCCATATGAAGACAGACCTTATACCAAGGAGGAAATGAATAAAAATCTAGACGAACTGACTCGAGCCATGTACCCCACCAGAGTAGAAAAAGCGGTACAAGAAGCGGACTACTGGTCTTCGCGACAGTCGATGTCTTACTTCCCCGGAGTAGCGGTGGATATTCGCCATGACGCAGATCGCTAGAGACTAAAGAGTAAAAAATTATTTTATAGAGTTGGCGATGTTTTGAAGATTTTCTTCCGTTTCCTTGATCGAGGCTACGGAAACAAGAACGTTGTCGGTAGTGTATAGATATACTATCTTGGCTAGACCGCCATATTGAAAGTAAACCTATTGTCCGGAATTGGTTCCCGGAGGCCATTAATTTGTTCGCAGTGGTTTCGGCCTTGGATGTATCGAGCGGAATTGGAATTTTCTTTGGAGTTTTTCCGGCTAAGAAAGCCGCGGACCTCTCCCTTATGGAGGCAATCAGGTACGAATAAAACTAATCACTCGTGAGGAGTATCTCCATGTAAGCAATGGAATAAATTAAATTCGCAAAAGGTTTAATAATTAAATTTTTGTTTAATTTATAACCAAAATTTTTTTTATTTTCCGTTTCTGGATAGAGACTGTGTTTTATATTCGCATAAGCCAATCCGTAATTCGCCTCTGTGTTTGAGTAGGATTTTATTTCAAAAAGTGTTTGTTGCAAATCATTAAGAATATTTCCTATGAAACACTTATATAAAGGCATATATTTTTCCCTAAGTATGCTAATAAATATTTTGATCGCCTCTTTTTCTCTTAAATATCTTGGTTTAGACAATGGGATCATCTTACTTTGAAAATCTTGTAGAACTGAAATAACATGAGACAATTCATGAATAAGATCTAATGTCTTATGTGTATCACTAAACTTGGAATTTATCGAAATTATAAATGTATCGTCTGTAGGATAATATCTCATAGATGAACTCGATCCAGGCTCAATCTTGATTTTATCTTTATATTTTTTTAGAATTTCGAACGTGTTTAAAATATTCTCTATTACATTTTGATCAAGAATTATTTTTTGCTTATTGTTATCACATAAAAAACATGGCGTGTAAAAGTCATCAATTATTTTATTTTGGTCGATCTGGATATCAGAAACGCTTTTTTGACAAAAAATAATTAATTCACTTACTTTTTTTTCAAATTCAACGAAAAGGGACTCTTTTATTCCTTGTTTATCTAAAAAAGCATACGCATAATTTGGATAGCCATTAGACTGAGCATTATCATTCCTGTTTAAGATTAAGTCTCTATACAATTTGTCAAATTCTTTCAAATCCTTTTGTGAGTTTAAAAATTTATTTTTTTTATTAAAGGACATTAATTTATTTATCTCGCTTGAAATCTGATCTATTCTTTCCGGTGGAATTTTGTTTAAAAGAATAAACAATGGGTCCGACTTTGAGATTGGGAATGTTGTCTTTTGGACTAGCAGTATCGTAAATCTTTCATACAACACATACTCTTTGTAAGTTTCAAGGTCACAAGTCTTAGGCTCAGCTAGACTTGAGTGTATTTTTTCTTGATCTTTAATTACTTCTTTTGCAACATTAAAAAATTCCTGATTATCGATAACTATATTTCTATTAAACTGTGGTTTGAGTTTATCTAGAATTTCACTAACCTGGATTTCTAATGATACTTTTTTTGACATCATGTTTTTAATTATAAAAAAAGATGGGGAATTAATCCCCATCTATGCGAACGACGTGGTTACTCTTCGTTTGGTGTAACGACGTTTTCTGGAGCTTGACTGCAACCCGCACCGGTGTTTGAGGTGTTTTCAAACTGGAGACTGTTTGAAACTGCCTCTTGTGGTGTGCTAGATACAATCCCATTGGCGCTTACATAATAATCTCGCCCAATATCTTCCGAATCTTTAGGATCGGGATTAGCCATACAACCTCCTTTCTGTCCAATGTGCAATGTAAAGACAGGTTGATTGTATCACAATAGAAATACCCAGCAGTCTTCCGATAGGGAGATCGAAATAACAGGTTGTATACACTCTCTATGGCGGAGATTACTTCAGCTTGAATACAAGATTCGCAATGACGGTATTGAATACCAAACAAGATCAAAACTGTCATCTTGTTTTGAGGTTGCTATAATGCATAACATCGCTCGCTAAAATAAGATTGGAGGCTAATATGGGTATAAGTGGTGATTTTGGTGGAGGTGGACCACCTGAAGAGCGCGACCATGATTATCACGAAGATATTCCTTCCTTCCCGCCTGATCTAAGTTTCTTGTTTCTTCCACATATTATTATTCCTCTGATACTCTTGGGTATCTTAGTTTGCTCTGTGTTGAGGTTACTTGTGGGAATCTAAAATTACCGACACCCTCAAGTGGGGGTGTTTTTTTATTGACTAGACCAGGCCTTTGGCGAGAGTGATATTGGCGAGGTTGGGACCTTGCTTGTTTTCGCCGGGAACTTCGAGAATGAGGGGGAGGTGAATCAATTCTTTCCGGTTGATAAATAATTTCAGGCCTTCGAGACCGATCTTACCTTCTCCAATATTGGCATGGAGATCGCGGTGAGAATTCAGTTCGGAGGTGCAATCGTTGAGATGTAAACAAACCAGTCTGTCTAAGAGCTTCAGGTCTTTCAATTCCTGGACCAATTCTTTGATAGCTGAAAGACTTCTCAGGTCAACTCCGGCGGCGAAGAGGTGGGCAGTGTCCAGACAAATTTTTAACCGTGGATCATTTACTTTTTTGAGCAAGTGAGCAAGTTCGGGGAGAGAGCCTATTTTGCCGTTTTGACCAGCGGTGTTTTCCAATATCAGGTCGCAATCTTGCGTCTCACCCAGAATCCTCTGAATGACCGCCACCAACTGATCTTTGACCGAATCAAAGCCCGCTCCTAGATGAGAACCGATATGAATAATGACCCCGGTCGAATGAATACGAGCACCGTTTTGAATATCGGCCACCAGAGAAGTGGTTGATTTCTCGAGTAAACCAATATTTGAGGAAGCAAGGTTGACTAGATATAGAGCATGAATAAAGACTGGACCAAAACGATTCTCTTCTATACCTGATAAAAATTCCCGCACTTCCACGTCGGTGAATGGTTTACGGAACCAGAGCCTTGGAGAACCGGCAAAAATCTGTAGACAATTACCACCAATCTTAACGGTATTGTCGATGGCGTAAGGAAGCCCCCCGGAAATGGAAACATGGCCTCCGACATAGCGCATTATTTCTCTACAACGTCGATGCTTTTAATGGAAATGTCAGTGATTGGCTTATATCCGGCAGAGGTGGGAGCGCTGACAATAGCGTCAACCACTTCTTTGCCTTTGGTAACTTTGCCAAAGATGGTGTGCTTATTGTTTAGCCAAGTAGTGGAAACAACGGTAATGAAAAACTGAGAACCGTTGGTGTTTGGCCCCGAATTGGCCATTGCCAACATATATGGCTCACTAAAGTTTAGGGATGGATCAAACTCATCCGCGAACCGGTAGCCGGGATCGCCCGTGCCAGTACCAAGTGGATCTCCTCCTTGAATCATGAAATCCTTAATGACTCGATGAAAGATCGTGCCCTCGTAAAGCGGTTTGCCGGAAATCTTTTGGCCTGTTTTGGGATTGGTCCAATCAATAGTTCCTTTGGACAAGCCGATGAAGTTGGTGACGGTCTTGGGAGCAGATTTTGGAAAAAGCTCAATAGTAATATCGCCTTTGCTGGTTTTGATAATGGCGGTCGCCTCGGTAATTTTGGCTGAGGGTGTAGACATGGTTGTAGGTGTTAATTCGGGAGTATTAATAATGGTCGGTGACGGGGTGATGATGGAAACTTTCGGATCGGATAATTTGATTGACGAGGGCGCAGGAGCGGGAAAAAGCTGACAACCGGCTAAAAAAAGAGCAAATATTATCGGAAGAAGTTTTTTCATTGGTCAATTATATCGAAAAATCTATTTTACCGGAGGAGATCTTTTCCAATATTTCTTCGGCTTCTCTTTTGCGAATTGGTAAATTGTGATCGGTGGCGATCTCTAAAGATAGTTTGATGGTGTCTGTGGCTTTATTTGGATTATTTTCTATGGCATATATTTTGGCCAAACCATTCAAGCAACCAGTTTCCCAGGTCCTATAGGCGCCTACGGAGGGGTCACCGGTACGGATGTCTGCTAGAGCTTCTTCTATAATATTTTTACCAAGTTCCTTTTCACCTAAAAGATATTTTATACCGCCAATGTGTGCTTTTAGATTACCTTTCTCCGGAATGCCTGCAGTAGTGATGGAAAAAGCTTTTTCAAAATAAGGCAATGCCGCTTGGGGCTTATCATCCATAAGCAATGCATCTCCATAACAACGATAAGCGATAGCCACAACTCGGCCGTCTAAATTAATTAGATTACTTTCTGCCACATCGAGAGCCCCTTTCGCAAAGGAAAGCGTGAGTTGGTGGTAAATTGGTGAGTTGTTCGATCTAATTAAAATTTTGTAAATCAGACTCTGGCCACCCAAACAATGGATTAAGCCAGTTTGGTCGCCGTTCTTGATCAGATCAATAAGACATTCGGTATATACTTTAGCAGAGTCGCCATATTTCTCTGCCTCTCTTAAATCGTTAGCTTCCGACAACCTTTTTTCCATGATGGTATCCATAAGTCTATGATAACATGGGTCTAGTATGCAGATGCCTATAGCGGTTGGAGTCATAGTTGCAATTATTTTTTTGGTGGCTTTTTCGGAATGGTTTTACCACCTGGTAGATGGTTGGGGGGAAATTGTATTGGACGACGTCTATTACAAATATAGAATCGTAGGGGTTTCGGTTTTTTCGATGGTAATTATCAGTATGACTTTTTTTGGCATGGCTCTCATAACCGAGTGCCCGAATGAACAAAGAGAGGGAGTTTTTGCCCGACTGCGTTGTGAAGAATATTTAAAAATAAAGGCAGGAACCGATAAAATATTTCCCTCGAAAGATGGAGAGACTCTGAACATGACTAACTAGTCGGAGATTACCACGCCTGCCGGCAGACAGGGATTATGAATAATCCTGGATTGCTTCGGCTCGGGTACGAGACTCGCAATGACATTACCGTTTCGTTATGAATTTTTCCAGAGCACGTAGGGCTTTGTCTACCCATTTCTCAAGAAAGAAACGCTTATCTTTCTGAAGTGCCGGGTGACCATAGACCTGCCTGCCGGCAGGCATGGCGGGATTCCACCAGGCAGAGGTAATGATCCAGTCACTCCCCTGCCGTTTGACTGCCGCTACGATTTTATAGCCCTGAATGACTTTGATGTGCTTATGAGAATCGGTCGTCGAACTGGCTCTAATCTCGTCAGGAAAGCGAACTGCCTTATCGACCCAATCTGGGTTTAACCCACGCTGCCGGAGTCTTTCTCGAAGATGGGTCGTCCAAATAACCTTGCCCATTATTTATTGAGCTTGACAAGATCTGGGTCTTCATGAAGAGGATTAATGGGAGAAGCAGGCGGTAATTCCACAGAAACAGAAGCGGCTTCCTCTACCTTCGAAGGTGACGCAGATATCGGGCCAGGAAGTGAAGCATCTGACAAAAGTGCTGGAACAACATCAGCCAAATGAATATCGGTGTCTGTCACAGGGTTTTCCGAAATTGCCGGTTCGGTGGGTGTCGGAACGGCGGCTACCGGTGTAATGTTTTCGATTTTATCTGGATGAAGATCGTCGGAAGTACCGGCACCTGGTGTAATGTCGATGACACCAGGAGTAATCGGTGAGGCGACAGGAGTAACTGAAGCTGGCGTTGTTTGGGGTATGCCAGTTTGAGGGGTAATCATATCAGGATTGAGATCGAGTCCTATTTGGGGAGAGCCGCTGTCGTTCATATTGTTTGGGTTGTTAATATTTTTGATACTGATATCCGGAATAAGGACATCTGGAGATAAGTTTATAACATATTCAACGAAAGAGGCGATCTGGATCGGGTCAAGCGCAGTATCTAGATTCCTAGTGGCTCCTTGTTTCTCAAAAAGTCCGGTTTTGAGGAGTCCAGGATATATTCCTGTTACCCCGATTTTGTCTTTAACAAGATCTTTTTGGAGGCACTTGGTAAAGCCGGTAATGGCCCATTTAGAAGCAGTGTAGACGCTCCTATTTTCTTTGGCGTGAAGTCCATCTTGAGAAACAATATTAATAATTCTCCCCTGTTGGTGAGATTTCATCGAAGGAAGGACCGCTTTGGTGAGAAAGATAGTTCCCAAGGTGTTGACACTGATAACTTCTTGGATCTGCTCGACGTCATTGTCCACCAAATCTCCCTGAATCCAAATACCGGCGCTGTTTATGAGTACATCGATCTTTTGATATTTTTCTAAAACCGTGCCAACAGCAGTAGTTAATGAAGAAAAATCAGTGACGTCAGCTTCCACAAAATCACAATTTATTTCTTTCGCCACCATCTCTAATTTTTCCCGGTTGTGAGAAAGAATAACTACCTTGTTTGCCGGTGCAAGTTTGACTGCTATAGCCTTTCCCAGTCCATCACTGCCACCCGAGATTAATATATTTAACATTTTCTATTTTTTATTTTACATTTATAACGAAAGGATTCTAAAAGGTTTGAATTGGTTGGTGAGGTAATGGCATCCTTGGAGGAAGAATTACGGGTGCACGTCTACGCTTCGAATCAATATAATTACTAATACCGAGCGCTATAATTATAACCACAGAAAAGATCATCAGACCACTCGATATACCAATATATATTTTTCTTTGGTCCCTTGTAAACCGAGGGGTTTTGTCCTCAAGACCACCAATTTTGGAATTTGTTTCGCGAAGATATTGCTGCACAGTAGGATGATCTGGGTATAAAGAGATAACTTTTTCAAATTCAACTTTGGCGGGCTTAAAATATGATATCCAATAGTTGTTCAGACCACTTTTCCAGGTGTCGTAAGTGCCGCCAATTTCTTCCGTGACACTATTCTTTGCCATTAGATCCTTGAGATCTGCTATGTCCCTTAGAAAATTGTAGTTTCCACCGCCCTCTTCCGGGGTAAGTCCATAAGTGGCCAACCCCACAACCTTTCCCTCCGATGAAACCGCTGGCCCACCGCTGTTACCGTGATTAATCGAAGCGTCGGTTTGAATTAGGTTCTTCTTGTTTCCTTTGGCCTGTTTGAATGCACTAATAACCCCTTTGGTGAAAGTCGGCTCCGCATTTGCAGAAGTGTCCAGAAGCTGACTGTTGCTTCCCATAGCAACTCCGGGAAAACCAATCAACATCACACTGGAACCGACACTAATATCATTCATTTTTCCCAGGGGCAGAGCCGGGAAATTGGTACCATTGATTTTGAGTAAGGCAACATCTGAGGTGGTGAATCCCAGTGTGGGATCCGGAACGGCGTAGTCCGAGGCGATCAGTGTAGCTGTTACAACACCGGAACCAACATTGACACCGGTTTTGGAAAGTTGAATGGGGATGTTTCCCAGTTGAATATAATATTTATTGACCGTGTTTTCGAGTTTGATGAGATTTTTCTTATACATATCCCCTACTAAGGCGGCCATTTGATAAATGGTTTCTTTACTTGAGTGTGCTTCCTTTATTTTTACTTCAAGAAGCGACCTTTCCACCGGCATTCCTGTGAGAGCAGTAAAATACGCTTGGAGTGAGTCAATCAACAAACCATCGAGCCCTCCCGTGGTAACTCCATAAAAAAGTGACGTTTCCGGAAGATTGCTGACTACGTGACCATTCGTAGCAATATAGCCGTCCTTGTTGACAAAGAAACCGCTTCCCGACTGAGCCAGGCAGAAAGGATAAACCTTCTCGTCTAGTCTGGCTTGAGCACAATAATTATTTAAAATCATGACTACAGATGGGCGGACCGTCGCGGCTAGTCTCGCCGAGTCGTCCGGAGTAGAGACTCCTTTAACATCCGACACACTTACTATGGAGACAACTTGAGAAACAAGATCTTCGACATCTCTTCTGGATATGACATCCGGCATAACCGCCAAAAGGGTAATCCCCTCCGAATTTGTCCAGATATCAACTATTTTTTCGGCTCCAAAAAATTTATATGAATAACTTGTTATAGACCACCCTTCTACCTCGGACCTCGAACCCGTGAAGGGCTTGGGGGCGATAAAGTCCGGTCCTAGAATTTGTTTCAATTTGACGGAGTCGATACTCTCTAAGGTCACCCTAACAGTTACCGATTGATTTTGATGGTAAAAGATCGGAGTGTCGGTTTGAGGCGGAAGCCAGACAGAAGGATTGTATTGGATCTTCACGGGAAGTTTTTGAGACCGGCCATCCCAAATGTTATCGTTTTCAACAAAAATTCCTTCTGGAAGAGCAGGGAGGAGGTTACTAACCAAACCAAGGTCGGCACGGCTGGATAAGTCTTTTTTGTCGTCCAGTACCAATAGAGCCAACCCAATAGAGGAAAGAAAAAATGTCAGGATAAACAAACCCATTAGCCCCTTCTTGGGATTCATACATTCAGTGTACCTCGATTCCCTCTCTGGCGTCTAGTAACTGAGATTAACTTTAACGGTGGGAGAAATTAAAACGGGAATTTCTTCTCGGGAAGGACTTATTGGAACAGCGGCCGGAAAGTCGTAATTTTTTTGAGGAATGTCTGGACCGATCCAAAATACGGCAATGGCAATCCAAAGGAGAGCAATAAGTAATAAAACAATCCAAATTAATTTCCTCATAGGAAAAGTATACAAGAACTAGCTATCCCTATTTGGGATTGTGGCAATTTTCAACGAGTTTATTTAGCTCATGTGATTTTAGATCATTGATCCATCTTTCTCGAAAAATATCTCTATTACAAGTACTTTCCTTCAGGTAAAGTTTCATCTCCAAATATTCTGCAACCATCAATTGTTTTATGTCACCTGGAATTCTATCTTGTTCTTCCTTCAAATCGATACCTCCATAATTTCTTAGATAATCATCCAGACTAAATGTCATGGATATACTTGAATCTGTATTGTATGTATCAATGAGTGACTTGAGAAGGGAGGCCTTCATCATTTCCATTTCCTGGTCAAAATCTTCGTCTTGGCTCTCCTCAATTTCGACACCATCTGCCAAAATCAAGTTCATATCATCCGACATTGCACGATACATTTCTACTCCGCCAATCTTTGGAATCGCGCCAACATAAGGTACTATAACGAAGGGTTTTTCAATATTTGTCTCTGTTTTTGTCTTATATAACATTGGAACATAAAAACCATATGTGAAATCAATTAAATATTTTGATATACCTAGTTTCAATAAAAATGCAACGTGGCTATGTTCAAGTGAAACTATTCCCGTCTCTCCTGGAACGACAACAGGAACTGGTGTAATATCCATTCCAGCGTCACTTAATGTTTTTGCAATTCTCATGCCAACAACATCACACGTTCCCCGATTGCCTGATGGTAGAAGTTCATCCTCAAGTTCAGTTTTAAGTCTGACCCAGTCGGTAGAATCAAGAACTTTTTCCAATTCAGTCAATTCTTTTGGTTTTTCGATATCTGTACCTGTTATTTGTTCCACGTAGATATTAATTTGGGTTAATTGAGTTCGGGATAATGGCAGGCTTTCCATTTTTTGCCACTACCGCACCAGCAGGGATCGTTGCGGCCGAGTTTGGTGGAGCCGGACGGGGATGGATTTACCCCTCCGGGTACCATCGGCCGATTCGAGCCCGGAATGACAGAGGAAGAGGCAGATTTTTCGATGGTGCGGCGCTGGACCGGCTGAGGAATATTTATCTGAACTCGGAATATGCGATGAGACACGGTGGAATCAATGCGCGACAATAAGCTTTCGAACATAGAAAAAGATTCTTGCTTGTATTCCACCAGAGGATCCTTTTGGGCATAGCCACGCAGACCAATACCGTCTCGAAGATTGTCGATAGCATCGAGATGGTTCATCCAAAGCTCGTCATAAGTTTCCAACAAAACATATCGCTCCACTTGAGGAAGGACCTCTTTGCCAAAACGCTCTTGTTGGGCGGCTCTGGCCTGAAGAGTTATTTTGCTAAGCATTTCTTTGACGTCCTCCCCGGTTTTGCCAACCAGATTTTTTTCCAGTGAGTCGGCGGATCGTGGATCTAGGGGCAAGATACTTTGGAACTCTTTGCCGATTTGGTCGGCTTCGACTTTATCAATACCGGAAGCGGCGTAAATATTGGAAAGATAATCAATTTCTTTGGCTAGAGCTTGGTCGACCTGAGCGGTAACCGCCTCCGATCCGCCGGTTAAGAGATTGTGACGTCGGGCGTAGAAGATTTGACGCTGCTTGTTCATAACGTCGTCGTAATCGACCAAATGTTTCCGTTGATCAAAATAGAAAGACTCGACTTTGGTTTGAGCCGTTTCGATTGCCTTGGTGACCATACCTGCTTCCAAGGGCTGATCGTCGGGAACTTTAAGGAAGTCCATGAGACGACCTACTTGATCTCCGCCAAAAATACGCATAATATCGTCCTCGAGTGAAATATAAAAGCGAGTAGATCCGGGGTCTCCTTGGCGACCGGCGCGGCCACGAAGCTGATTGTCGATACGACGTGATTCGTGACGAACGGCGCCAATGATATGTAAACCACCAAGGCTCTTAATCTTGTCGGCTTCCTTCTGCCACTCTTTGAGCTCTCTCCCTTGCGGATCTCCGCCAAGCATAATATCCACACCCCGACCGGCAATATTGGTCGCTACGGTGACTGCATTCAGTCTCCCGGCTTCGGAAATGATCATCGCTTCATTCTCGTGATTCTTGGCGTTTAAAATTTGGTGAGGAATGTGTTTCTTTTTTAGATACTGGCCGACAACATCATTTTGTTCGATAGACTTAGTGCCTATTAGTACCGGCTGACCTTTGGCATGAAGCTCGGCCACTTCGGCAACTAAAGCGCCATATTTTGCTCGCTGAGTCTTGTAAATAATGTCAGAATTATCTTGACGAACGTTGGGTTTGTTGGTGGGAATAATCAAAACATTCAAGTTGTAAATCTTTTTGAATTCTTCAGCTTCGGTGGCGGCGGTTCCGGTCATGCCGGAAAGTTTTTTGTAAAGTCTGAAATAGTTCTGGAGAGAAATGGTGGCCATCGTCCTCGATTCTTGCTGGATTTTCACGCCTTCTTTGGCTTCAATAGCTTGATGCAAACCATCGGAATAACGTCGGCCAAACATCAAGCGTCCGGTATGGTCGTCTACGATGATCACTTGATCATCTTTCACCACATAATCACGATCCTTGACAAAGAGAGTTTGAGCTTTGAGTGCTTGTTCCAGGTGATGAAGAGTCTGATAATCTTGCTGATATAGATTTTCGACATTTAAGATTTTCTCAAGTTTCCTAAGACCGTGATCGGTAAGATTGGCCGTTCTTTGTTTCTCATCCACTTCAAAATCGGTGTCGCCGGATAGAGTCCTGATTAATTCTGAAAAACGGACATACTGATCGGTGGCTTCTGAGTCCGGAGCGGAAATAATCAGTGGGGTGCGAGCCTCGTCGATAAGAATTGAGTCGACTTCATCAACAATAGCAAAATGGTGTGGGCGCTGAACAAGCTGCTCGGGCGTCTTCGCCATGTTGTCACGGAGGTAGTCAAAACCAAATTCGTTGTTGGTACCGTAGGTGATGTCACAGGCGTAAGCCTCGGTCCTCGATACCGGTTTAAGATGGTGAAGGCGGTGATCTGAATGTGAAGAGTCTACATAATCTCGGTCATACATAACTGCCGGCTGATCACCTTGCCCGGAGTAAATACAGCCGACAGTCAGGCCAAGAAAATCATATATTTGACCCATCCAGCCAGCATGAAGTCTGGCCAGATAATCATTTACAGTTACCAGGTGGGTACCTTCTCCGGTGAGGGCATTTAGGACCATAGCGGGTACCGCTGACAAAGTCTTGCCTTCACCTGTTTTTTGCTCGGCAATATTGCCTTGATGAAAGGCGATGCCGGCGATTAATTGAACGTCATAAGGCCTTATACCCAAAGTGCGGCAAGCGGTTTCTCTGGTGAGAGCAAAGACTTGTGGCAAGACGTCGTCCAGAGTTTTTTCACCTTTTAACTCTTCTTTTATCTGAGCGATTTCCGGCTTGAACTCATCGTCTTTCAGACCTTTGGCCCAATCTTCCAAGGAATTGACAGTGGTCACAATCTTTTTGATCTTATCGATCTCGATTTTATTAGGATTGAGAATGGAGTCTAGAAATGAAAACATACAGACATGATTATATAGCTAAATGCCTGGATCGCCACGCTTTGCTCGCGATGACTAAATCAAACGAGGGAAATGATGAGATTGGAAACTGTACGGGCGGTGACAAAAACAAAACGAGTAGACAAAGATCTCATGAAATTGATTGTAGGCAAGTAATGGTCGTACCAATGGATACGATTGATCAATGTATAACGGGAATGGTCTTTGAGCTGCTGCATAAAGTTCAGATCCTCCAATTTGTGAGGAATGTACTTGCCTTCGAAACAATCAACCAGAATGAGATCATAGTGATTATTGGGTGTTAAATTGGCGGCAAAGTCGAGAGCATCGTCCACAATAATTTCCAGATTTTTTATTTTGCCGGTACCAAAATATTTCCGGCTAATTTCCACCATAAAAGGATCAATCTCGACTGCAGTGATTTTGGCTTTGGGATAGAGACGTCTGACCAAAAGAGTATTTGATCCTCCACCGAGTCCCAAAATTAAAATTGTTTTGGGAATGAAATACTTGGGGATAAGTTTTTTGATACCGGTTTTCCAGATATGAGTCAGAATATCGCCGGATTCGATCAAACCATCTACATGCAAGGTGGGCTGGAGAAAGTAGAGGTTGATGGAAATGTGATGATTGAATTTGGAGTCCGGTAGTTTGAGGGTTTGAGGAAAGAATAAATGACGAAGTGACATTGAGTTATCTATATAGATTTCCCTCACCAGATCGGGACTTTCAGCCCATTCAGGTCGGGAATGACAAGGTTATTAATTATCATTTTGCAGCAGTATCATGAGTGAGCTTTATTTCACTGCGAATTTTTCGGGCAAGATCTCCCCAGACTTGATAATGACGGTTGAGCATAAGTGTAGAAACACGGACCGGGGGTAGACCCTTCGTTAAATAGGCGGCGTCCAACAGATCAGCGACGGCTCGATCCCTTTCCAGATACGAGCCGGTACCCGAGACAATAGCCACCACCGGTGTGTTGTCCCTGATCGCCGTAATGATGGTAGAGTAGCCGGCTTCTTCGGTGTATGCGATCTTTAGACCGCTGACACCGGGGTAAACTCCCAGAAGACCGTTCCAGTTGGGCAGATAATATTTGCCGTGAGTGGCGGTCTGCTGAATGTCTTGATTATCAGACTTCGCGGCCGATACGATATCCGGGTAATTTTTTTGTACATTATTTATAAGCTTCGCAATGTCCTCCAAAGTTGAGTACTGATTTTGATCATCTAGCCCGTCCGGATTGGCAAAATGTGAGTGAGTCATCTGAAGCAACTGAGCTTTTTGATTCATGTAATAAATAAACTCAGAAGGAAAGATCTTTGCAGCGTTAGCGGCGCCATCGGCTAGGGCCTGAGCGGAATCATTTGCACTCGTGGCTATTGCCCCACGCAAAAGATCCGATGCGGACAAAACTTCACCCGGCTTCAATCCTAATACGGTGGGAACTTTGTCTACCGATTTTTCCGAAACCGTGATCTCCCTATCCAGAGGAATTAAATCGATAGCTACTTGGGCGGAAAGAAGCTTCGTAAAAGAAGCCGGGGACATCCTTATACCCGTACCCTTACTGTAGTAGACTAGTCCGGTATCTGAATTGTAGACGAGGTAACGAGGAACTTTTTCTAAGGTGGTAAGTTCTTTTGATTTGGTGAAGTCCAGATGGAATTGGCTGACTTTTTGAGAAATTTTGTCTGTCTGGTCTTGACCGGCAAAGAGGGGTGATATGAGCGCCAAAGAATCTCTGTGCAAAAACACATAAGAAATTACTCCGCCGATCGCGAGGACCAGCAATAAAATGATTAGAATTTTCTTAATCACGTTTGATGATGTCCTTCCCTACAAATGGAACCAATATTTCCGGGACTTTTACCGAACCATCGGCTTGTTGGTAGTTTTCTAAAATTGCCCCCAGTATTCGAGGGGTAGCGACGACGGTATTGTTTAGGGTATAGACAAATTTTTGGGTACCATCTTTGGCTCTATATCGGATGTTTAGCCGGCGACTCTGAAAATCGTTAAAGTATGAATCGGAATGAGTTTCACGATAGGTATTTTGGCTAGGGAACCAAACTTCCACATCGTATTTGCGACGCTGACCGGCTCCCATATCTCCGGTACACATAAGAAGGACATGATAAGGGAGACCCAAAGCCTGCAATAGCTTTTCGGTGTGGCCAAGCATCTGATCGTGCATCTTCCTGGTTTCTTCTTCGTCTGCCACGGTATACACGACTTGTTCTACTTTGTTGAACTGATGAACCCTAAAAATTCCCTTAGTATCCTTGCCGTATGAACCGATCTCGCGACGATAACAGGGGGAAATGCCCACCATTTTGACAGGCAGGTCATTTTCATTGAGAATCTCGTCTTTGTAGAAAGCAGTAAGAGAGACTTCTGCCGTGCCGATTAGACTTTGACCGTCTTGGGTTTTGTAATGATCTTCCATACCCCAAGGAAAGTAGCCCGTACCCCACATGGCTTCATCGTTTACCATCCATGGAACTGTCATGGGGGTATAACCCTCGCCGATCATCATTTTGAGGGCATACATTAGTAGACCATACTCCAGAAGAACTAAATCATTTTTGGTGAAGAAGGCGCGACTGCCGGCAATCCGGACGGCTCTTTTGTTGTCTAATAAATCCAGACCTTCGGCAAGTTCTTCGTGAGGTAGTACGGGATAATCAAATTTTGGAATATTTCCCCACGTTTTGACTTCGACATTTCCAGATTCGTCCTTACCTACTGGAACATCATCGGCAGAAGGGTTGGGGATTTGAAACATTAGCTCGAGGTATTGTTTTTCGACCTCCGTAAGCCTTGGTTCCGTCTCTTGAAGTTTTTGTTTTATTTCTTTTCCTTTGGCTATTTGTTCGTCTGATGGCTTGCCCTTTAGATCGGCAATATTAGAGTTGCCTTGGCGACGGAGTTCTTCGACTTCTTGGATTAGTTTGCGTCTCTCATTATCCACCCCAATCAGTTTGTCAACGAGAGTAGGATCAAACTGTTTGTTGGTGATAGCTTTTTTGAGGCTTTCTTGATTGTCACGGATGTAGTTTATGTCTAACATAGGGCAATTATATCCCAAGATCTGGTCTCTCTTGTATCCGTTGGCCTTTAAAGTAGCCAATAATGACTTCACGAACTTTGGTTAGTTCATCTTTTGAAATAGGCAAATTAACAACCTGTATCCTTGAATTTTCAGGATAATATTCTTCGTTTCCAGGTAAAATATATACATATTTGAACTGTGGAGACAGACTAACCGGAAGGTTGGACAATTCCCTTAATCTGACGATAGCTTTGTGAGCAAAATCCCTACCTGGTTCCCAAACAGAACTTTCATTATTAAAAAGTTTAACCAATAAATTTATCGCCGTTATGGTTTTAGATTGTTGCCCCTTTGTGCGGGGGGTTCCTATATTGGCTTTTGATATTTTACATTCAAAGATTTTGGTAATCTCGATAGTGTCTGAAATCTTTAGACCAATATCGTCGGGATTACTTAGTGATGCACCCCACAAAACTCGACTATTGATATCTTGGAAAATAAAAAGAAATAAATCCCTCAGTTCATCATTTAATTTAGAGGGAATTTCTTGATTCCTGATATATCTACGACTTAGAGTCTCAAAAATAAAACCGTTCTGGGTGTCAATATCAGCTTTTCTTCTCAGAAGTGACCATTCAGAATAGATTTTTAGATAATCAGAATCGGTAAGACTTCCCAATAGTTGCCAGGTATCCTTTCCGAAGGTAACTTCATTTAGTTTTTGCTTAATTATTGGAATTTGAGAATTGAAAGACTCTACTGAAAAGATTTCGGCTATACGGGAAGTTGAATGGTTATATACCTCAGAATTATCCATTCATTACAGATTACACTATAATCCCAGGTCCTGGGAAACGGATTGCATGGAGGTGAGACAGATTTCGATGAATTTTTCGAGAGGGAGACCGAGACCTTCAGGTTTCTCGCACATGGCGACCTCGTCACGGCGGGTGCCGGCGGCGAACTTGGGCTCTTTGAGAAAGCGTTTGAGGACAGAACTAACTTTGACGTCAGCCAGTTTCCGGCTAGGGTAAACGTAAGCGACGGCCATGATGAGGCCAGTGAGAGAGTCGGCACAAAAAATGGACCAGTCGGCTTTGGTAATTGGCTTGACGCCGGTCAACTCGGGAGCGTGGGCGAGAACGATGTGGTGAACCGAGTCAGAAAGGTCCAAGCCGTATTTGGCTAGAGCCTCTTTGGTGTGGGCAGGATGTTCGGCTTTGAAGGGTTCGGAGTAATCGATGTCATGAATTAATCCGGCCAAGAGCCAGTCTTCTTTGGGAGGCTCGGCCGTACCGAGTAAATTGTTTTCGGAAAAATAATCATAGAGCCCGGACATACATGCCTGAAGTGCGAGTGAGTGGGTAAAGATTTTTTCGTCCAACTGGGTCTTAACGGCCTGAAGGTAGTCTTGGTTCATCAGGTATTTTACATCAACCAAAGGCCGATTGACTACAAAAAAATGCCCCGCGTGAGCGAGGCAATAGAACTATTTAGCGATGAAGAAGCGATCGAGCAGGTAGAGGCCTCCGAAGATACCAGCGATGACCAGCAAAACGGGTCCGATCGAGGGAGAGTAAAGGAAGCCTACACCGGAGGTCACAAGGAAGAGAACTCCGACGGCCACATATATGTTCACCGAGAACGCCTTAATTTTCATGTACATCTCCTTATTCCGAATTATATGGGGTATTATAGCATATCGTGTCAATCGATGATTTATACTGGTAGATATGAAGATAATCGCTTTATGGCTGGGAGTTATTTTGTCCCTTTTTCAAGTACCCGGGGTCATGGCTCTGTATCCCACGGAAGAAGCTATCACCAGCTTTGATTCCGTCATTGAGATAAACCAGGACACCTCTTTGTCTATCTCCGAGAAGATCGAGTACTTTTCGCCCTCTGAGAAGCATGGCATCTTCCGCTATATTCCCGAGAAATACAGACGGGAAGGACTGGTCTACTCTAACCCAGTCTCCGATATTTTCGTAACCGATGACGAAGGTAAACCAATGCCATTTTCCACGACGAGAGAAAGTGGAAATCTGACGTTGAAGATTGGAGATCCCGAACAAACTTTTTCGGGAAGTC
>Ga0209212_1001297_pt1 | contig 41911 bp, 46 predicted proteins | sample RifGroC2_FD_183996 | JGI IMG/M metagenome (GOLD analysis project Ga0209212, IMG submission 183996) | Groundwater microbial communities from Rifle, Colorado, USA - Groundwater C2 (SPAdes) (version 2) | ecosystem: Environmental > Aquatic > Deep subsurface > Groundwater | place: Rifle, Colorado... | reverse complement strand
GCCAAATACATCAAGTGTTCAATTCTTTTCAAAAAAGCTTCTTTGTTGCCTTTGTGGACATACCCGATTCTAGCCGAATTTATCGTTACCACTCCCAAACTGCCGGTCATCTCGGCGCTGCCAAACAAGCCGTTGCCTCTTTTGAGCAGTTCTCTCAAATCCAACTGAAGACGGCAACACATTGAACGTATCTGATTCGGTTTCATATCAGAATTTATAAAATTTTGGAAGTAAGGCATTCCGTATTTGGCCGTCATCTCAAAAATCGGCTCGTATTTCGGATTGTCCCAGTCAAAATCTTTGGTGATGTTGTAAGTCGGGATGGGAAAAGTGAACACCCGGCCTTTGGCGTCGCCGGCCGTCATCACTTCCACATAAGCTTGGTTTATCATATCCATTTCTTTCTGAAGCTGGCTGAAAGCGAAGGGGAAATATTGGCCGCCCAATTTTAATTTTTGATTTTTCAAATCTTCGGGAGGAATAAGATCCAAAGTGATGTTGGTGAACGGCGTCTGCGTCCCCCACCTGGAAGGAATGTTGAGGTTGAACACGAAAGATTGGATATTTTGTTTGACGTATTTGTAAGTTTTATCGTCAATGAATTTTTGCTTGGCTTCTTCGGACGGGAAATTATAAAAGCCGGAATTGTTTATTTCTTCCTCCATTTCCATAGCATATTTTTTCACGAACGGAGAAAGATAGGTGTCAAAAGAAGAAAAAGCCTGCGCCCCCGCCCATTCGTTCTGAAGCGTGCCGAAAAAGTTGACCATCTGATTGACGGCGCTGGTGAGATGTTTGGGCGCGCCGGATTCCGTCTTGGCCGGAACGCCGTTAAGCCCTTCTTCCAGCAAAACCCTCAATGACCAGCCGGCGCAATAGCCGGAAAACATATCCAAGTCGTGGATATGGTAATCGCCGTTTCGGTGGGCGGCCGCCACATCGGCCGGATAAATATGAGAAAGCCAGTAGTTGGCGGTAACTTTGCCGGAAGTATTGAGTATCAGCCCGCCTAAAGAATAACCTTGGTTGGAATTGGCGTTGACTCGCCAGTCTTGCTGATTAAGATATTCGGAAATCGTTTTGTCCACGCTTACGGTAACTTCTTTGTCGTATCTTCTTTCGCTTCTTTTTTCCCGGTAGATAATATAAGCCTTGGCGGTCGCGGCGTGGCCTTCTTCTATCAAAATTTTCTCCACGAGGTCCTGCACTCCTTCCACGTCGGGAATATGATCGGCGTATTTTTTCTCAATTTCTTTGACGATAAGCCTAGTAAGAAGTTTTGGCATTTCCAAATCGCTTCCTCCGACGGCTAAAACCGCTTTAGCGATGGCTTCTTGAATTTTTTCCGGCCGAAAATCAACTATCTCCCCGTTCCTTTTTATTATTTTGGAAATCATTTTGAAAAAATAAATTTAAGATTAAAGTAATTTAATTTTACTCCAGCTTTATAAAAATAAAAGAGAGAGCCGCCTGTGGATAGCGCTTTCAAAAACAAAAAAATAAACTTGTCTAGATTTTAATTGAAAATATTAAGACGCAGAGCCAGATAAAAACAGCCAAAAAATTAAAAGCCAAAGAAGTTTTGGCGGCGACGGAAGAAACGGGATTTTCTCCGTTGTTCACAAACAACAAAGTTTTTTTAACCATCTTCGGCAAAATAGCCAAGTTAAGAACGGCCGAGACAAGAACGAGAACGGCCGCGATGGCGGACTTATACAAGATATTGCTTGTTCCCTCGTTTGAAAAATAAAGGCCGAATCCGCTCAAAATAAGAATAAATATCGCGAACCAAATCACTTGCGTAAGCGTTCTTAAAATATCAGCTTCAAAGCTGGACATTTTGGAATCCTTGACGAACTTCCCGAGCATTATGGCGCCGACAACGGAAGCGCCGAAGCCAAGCCCCGCGCTCAATAAATGCCCGGCAACCAAAATCTCGTAAAATTCTTCAAAAATTTCCGCCGGAATAACCGCAAAGCCCGATTTAACGTAAAAAACATTGGCTAGAAAAATAAACGACGACAAACCGGCCGAGGCCAAACACCACACACACCACTGCTTCAAACTAAAAGCCTGGATGAAAGTGAGATACAGAGAAAAAAGAAAAGAAAAAGAAGCCAGCCCGAACATCGCAAACACGGCTAGAGGAACGGCCAGACCGGAATAAAAATAGAAAACGGAATAAGCCGTCGCCGCAACGGCGTAATAAAGCATTCCCAGGATATCCACCGGAACGCCAAAAAACTTGGAAAATTCGCTTCGGACGACATCGTCGCAGTGGCCGTCCATCGGGCAAGCGATCGGTTTCGCTTTCCGCTTGCTTATGAAAATGAAAAATGCCAAGGCGAAACCGCCCAAAGCCGCCGCTATCAAAAATAAATTCAAAAATGTTTCCATAAGCCACCCGCCGGAATTGAACCGGCAACCTATGGTTTACGATACCATTGCTCTACCAATTGAGCTAGGGTGGCATGTCAAGGCGCAAGGCCGATACCGCCGTTCTGCTTCACCCCGCCCAGCGGGGCAAGCTGAACTAAGGAGGCAAAACCAAGCCGTTGGCCGGAATTGAACCGGCGACCTACTCCTTACCATGGAGTTGCTCTACCAGCTGAGCTACAACGGCAATTTTGCCTTATTATATTAGTTTTATTTGCTTTATTTTGCAATGTCGGATAACATTAAAAAATATCGCGGGGTGGAGGAGTAGTACCTCACGAGGCTCATAACCTTGAGACGCCGGTGCAATTCCGGCCCCCGCAACAAGAAAATCTTCATAAAATAAAATCGCTTTTTAAAGGGCGGTTTTATTTTACTGCGTCCGAAGGCGGACCCGACCGGATTTGAACCGGCGATCTTCCCCGTGACAGGGGGACGTGTTAACCGGGCTACACCACGGGTCCATTTCCGCTTTAAGCGGATGCCGACGGGAGGGATCGAACCTCCGGCCTTGGGCTTATGAGTCCCACGCTCTAACCAACTGAGCTACGTCGGCGCAAGCCCATCAGGCGGCTATCGGGCTGTTATAATATAGATTATTTTTAGATATACTTCAACTCCTTCAGGCCTTTTTCGTATTTGGCCAGAGCGGATTTAGCTTCTTCATGAGATATTTCAAAATGAGCGCCTTCTCGGGCGATTTTTGATCTGACTTTGTAACCGTCCCAGACTTCTTGGAGGCTGGCAAAATCGCTGGGCTCTATATTCTTCAATTTTTCCCCTAGCCCGTCCATCTTGTAGCCGATTCGAGAAAAAATATCGTCCAAGATTGAATCGGCCATAATGATGGCTTCCTTCCAATCCTCAATGTTGTCGGAATTGATCTTGTTTTTGATGTCTTTCCATTTGCCGGCGCGATCTTGAGGCAATTTTTCCTCTTCTTTGAAGTTAACCATAGAAGCGACCTTGATTTTTCTTTCAAGCTGGCGAAGCTTAAAAAAAAGGAAAACTATGACAGCGATAAAAACAAAACCGGCGATAATAAAATACGCTTTTATAGGAACATCGGCCAGCAAAAGAATAAGTTTCTTGATTAAAATCCAAAGCCACCTTAAAAGATTAAGGAGCTGGTCAAACAGATATTCCAAATTAAGCCATCTGATTTTTTTAGGTATAAGACTCATATTTTTTTCCCATCTCAAACAACAATTTCTCGCCGAATCTGGGCGCGATAATCTGCAATCCTATCGGCAAACCTTCCGAATTAAGTTCAGCAGGAATAGACATTGCCGGCAGTCCGGCCATTTTTGCCGGAGCGGTAAAAATATCTTCCAAGTACATCTTCAACGGGTCGTTCGCCTTTTCCCCGATTTTGAAAGCGACCGACGGAGAAACCGGAGAAATAATTGCATCAACATTTTTAAAAACATTTTCAAAATCTCTTTTTATCAGTTCTCTGACTTTTTGAGCTTTGGCGTAATAAGCGTCGTAATATCCGGCGGATAGGACATAAGTTCCAAGCATTATCCTTCTTCTCGTCTCCAAACCGAATCCGGCCTCTCTTGTCTTCATATAATCTTCCGTCAAACTTTTTCCTTCTTTGAAAAGGCCGTATCGGACGCCGTCAAATCTCGCCAAATTGGAAGAAACTTCGGCCGGCACGAGTATATAATAGCATGGCACGGAATATTTTATGCTGGGCAGTTCAATTTCCGATATTTCATAACCCAAGTTTTTGAAAATTTTGGCCGATTTTTCCATAGATTCGTTTATCTCTTTATCCACTCCTTTTTTGTCATATTTCAAAAGGCCGATTTTTAATTTTCCGCCTGATTCTCTCTCGTCGAAGTCCGGTGTCGACGAAGAGGTTGAGTCCATTGGATCGCTTCCTTTTATGGCATTGAAAATTATTTCCGCATCCTCAACCGTTTTGGCCATCGGGCCGATTTGGTCAAAAGAAGAAGCCATAGCGATAAGGCCGGAGCGAGAAACGGCGCCGTAAGTCGGATTAAGCCCGACTACTCCGCAAAAAGACGCTGGTTGCCTGATAGAACCGCCCGTGTCCGATCCCAAGGCGCCCAAACAGCCGTCCATCGCCGCCGCCGCGGCGCTGCCGCCAGAAGATCCGCCGGCCACTCTGGTCAAATCATAAGGATTTTTTGTCGCTCCATAGGCCGAGTTCTCGGTGGAAGCGCCCATAGCAAACTCGTCCATATTGGTCCTGCCCAGAAAAACGGCTCCGGCCGATTTCAGTTTTTTTATCACCGTCGCATCGTAAGACGCTCTATAATTTTGGAGCATTCTGGAACCGGCCGAGCAAATTTTTCCTTTTATCAAGATATTGTCTTTAACGGCCATGGGTATGCCAAAAAGAGATTGTTCGCCGATCTCCTCTTTATCCAATTTTTCGGCCTCGCTTAACGCATCTTCAAACACTTCCAAATAAGCGTTGATGTTCTTGTTTTTTTCTTCAATGTTTTTCAAATAATAAGCGGTTAATTCTCTGGCGGAAATTTCTTTATCCGTTAAAAGTTTTCGCGCTTTTTTGATTGTAAGATTATTCAAAAGCATATTTATCTGCGCAAGCGCAAATGAATAATATTGTTTCGTATGACTCCCCCTCTTTAACCCGAGAAGGAGAAACAATATTATTCATTTGCGCTTGATCTGTCATATTATTCAAAGACATGTTTGACTTTTACATAGCCGTTTTCCGAAAAAGGAACCCCTTCAAGCAATTCTTTTGAAAACTCTCCCGCTTGGTGGAAATTAGCGTCAAGCCTTGTTGCATTGAATGTTTCTATTTCGGGAAAACCTTTATTTCCACCACTCGTATCGGCTTCTTTCAGCGCGGAGATGTAATTCAAAATAACTTCAAATTCTTTTTGAAGTTTTCCTTTTTCTTCCGAGGCCAAATTTATTCTGGCCAATTTTGCCAATTTTTCAATTTCCATAATTATCCCAATAACTCTCTCACAATCTTATTCACCAAAGCGCCGTCGGCTTTGCCTTTGACTTGAGGAGAGAGAAGAGCCATCACTTTCCCTATCTCTTTTTCTCCCTTGGCTCCCGATTGGTCCATCGCTTTCTTGGCCAATTCTCTTATTTTTTCTTCCGGCAATTGTTCCGGCATATAAGCCATCAGCGCCGCCATTTCCGCTTTTTCTTTTTCCGCTAACTCCATCCTGCCCGCATTTTCAAAAGCCTCAATGGAATCTTTTCTTTTTTTAACCTCTCTTCCAACAACTTGCAAAACTTCTTCGTCGTTAAGCCTGGACACGGTTTCAATATTTTCTGTTTTCCCGTCTTTTATCAACTTCGCCCTTTTATTTATCTCGGCGTTGCCGATTTCGGAATTTACCATTTTCAATACCGACAACTTCACTTGGTCTTTTGCCTTAAAAGCCTCTTTAAAATCCGCTTTTATTTTGTCTTTTAACATATTTTTATGCTATCACATTATCCCAATAACTCCAAAAATTCTTTTTCGCCAATAACCCTCACTCCTAATTTTTTCGCCTTGCCGTATTTTGAGCCTGGTTCGGCGCCCGCCACCACAAAATCGGTATTTTTGGACACGGATTCGCTAAGATGCCCTCCTCTTAGTTTAATTTCTTCTTTGGCTTTATCTCTGGATACGCTTTCCATCGTTCCCGTCAAGACAAAAATTTTTCCTTTGATTTTGCTGTTTTCCAAAAGTGGAGATTTTTCCGGCAAAATTATTTTGATTCTTTTTAAGAGCCTTTCAAACAATTCTCTGTTGCGTTTGTCTTTAAACCAATAAAAAATGCTTTCTGCCACTTTCGGGCCGATGCCGTTGATTTTTTGCAGCTCTTCCGCCGACATATCGCTTAAAACTTCAACAGACTTTGCTTCTTTCGCTAAAAGTTCGGCCATTTCTTCCCCGACATGGAAGATGCCCAAGGCGGTCAAAAATCTCGGCAATGTCGTCGTTCTGGCGGCATTGACGGAGTTGACGATATTTTTGGCGGATTTTTCTCCGAATCTTTCCAAAGGTTCCAAGTCGCCTTCTTTCAAATCGTAAATATCGGCCGCGTCTTGAATAAGGCCGTTATCCAGAAGCGCGTCAATTATTTTCGGTCCCAACCCTTCTATGTTCATCGCCTTTTTGGAAGCGAAATAATATAAAGCTCGGCGATGTTTTATGGAGCAATTTCTGTTGGCGCATCTTATAATCGGACTGTCTTTCTCCCGCGCCAGTTTCCCGCCGCAAACCGGACAAGTTTCCGGCATCTTGAATTCTTTTTCTTTTCCCGTCCGCATCTCCTTCAAAACTCGCACCACTTCTGGTATGACATCTCCCGCTTTCTGAATGATTACCGTGTCGCCAATCTTAAGTCCGAGTCTTTTAATCTCGCTGTCATTGTGAAGGGTGGCGCGGGAAACAACGGTTCCCGCCACTAAAACAGGATTGAGATGAGCCACCGGCGTAAGAGCTCCGGTTCGGCCGACTTGCGTGATAATATCTTCCACAACAGTCGTCGCTTGCTCGGCCGGAAATTTGAAAGCGATGGCGTATCTCGGCGCTTTGCCGGTATAACCCAGCCTTTCTTGCCAATCCCGCCTATTTAGCTTTACCGCCACTCCGTCTATCCAATAATCTTCCTTGTCTTTTTTCTTCTGCCATTCTTTCCAATAAGAAATAACTCCCTCTATGTTTTGGCAAAGTTTGTAATTTTTGTTCACCTTAAAGCCAAGTTTTTCTAGCAATTCCAATTCTTTAATCTGCGTTTCTGGGAAAGAGGAGAGAAAACCAATATCATATATATAGCTGTCCAATTTTCTGGAAGCGGCGACAGAAGGATCAAGTTGGCGAATGGAACCGGCGGCGGCGTTTCTAGGGTTGGCAAAAAGGGGAAGATTTTTTTTCTCCTGTTCTTTGTTAAGCCTTTCAAATTCCTTTTTGCTCATCCATATTTCTCCTTCCACCACAATATTTATCGGCTTTTCCAGTTTAAGGGGAATACTTTCAATCGTCTTAATGTTTTGCGTCACATCCTCGCCCGTTACGCCGTCGCCTCTGGTGGCCGCCGTTTTTAATATCCCGTTTTCATAAGTCAAAACGATTTTAAAACCGTCAATTTTAAGCTCGCACGCATAAGCGACATCAAGGTTTCGCCTTGCGGCAAGGCGAAACCTTGATGTCGCAGGGACTTCCTTTTCCAGCATTCGTTTCACCCGCTCGTCAAATTCCTTTATTTCTTTTTCGGTGAAAGCGTCGCCAAAAGACCATTGCCGCGCTTTGTGAACGACTTTGGCGAATTTGTCCAAAGGTTTCCCGCCAATTCTTTGAGTGGGAGAATCGGGACTGACATATCGGGGATATTGTTTTTCCAGTTCCACCAACTCATGTTTGAGCGAGTCCAGCGCTGCGTCGGAAATTTCCTGCCGGTCCAAAACATGATACAGATAGCGATGATGATTTATCGTTTGGCGAAGTTTCTCAAGGCGAATTTTAATATCTTTCATTATTAATTTTACAATTCTTTGACGGACACGAGCCGTATCGCCCTTTCCACTTTGAAAGGAGAGTCGGAATCGCAGGCCACATTATACCCTCTGGATTCAACGGTGGTAATGACCTTGTTTGAAATGGAATAATTTTTATCCACTTTAATTTCAACGCAAGAATTGGTTGGCGCGCCAAAAGGAAGAGTGAAGGAGTAAGAGCTCTTGTCTGTATCTGGATTAGCGTCGCTTATGGCGCTAATGCTGCTTTCGGCGCATTTGAAGGTGTCTGATGGCGCGTCTGCTGGCTCAAAAGCGCTATCGTCCAAACCGGGGTGCTTGATTTCCCAATAAAAAAAACATTCTATGCCGACATCGGCGGCGTAGAAAGCGATTTGCGACTCCCGGCCTATGCCGGAAAGTTTTAATTCCTTGGTCATAATATTAAAGATTCCCAAGCTGACGGAAAGAATTGCGCTGACGACCAGCAGTGAGAGCAGAAGCGTAAAACCGTTCGCCTTTCGACTCAAAATAAAATTGGAATTTGATTTTAATTTATTATTTTTCATTTTTTAGATTTTAGATTATTGGCTATCCAGTTTCCTTTGCGAAACTGTCGCCTGCAAATCAAGCTTTGATTTTAATTTTTCTTTTTCTCCCGATTCTCCGCCGATGGATATTACAACCATCGGCTGTTGCCTATCCCCCGACGGATATGTCTCTTCCCCTGAAACCAAAAAAGAAAGGTGGGTGATTTTAACTCCCTCGGAAGTCATTCTAATCCAGCCGCCCGAGTCTTCTTTTCTCTCTATATATTCTTCCGCGTTTAATTTATATTCAATCGCTTTTGTTTCGTCTTTATCAGTAAAAGAAATTGTCCCTTCCAGACACGCCGGCTGGCAATAGTTTTTGCCTTCTCTTATATCCCTCATCATCGCCTCCATAACGAAGTTTAAGTTGTCGTTCACCTTCCTAAACGATTCCGTTTTCTTCTGGATATCCATTATGTTGAGAAAGGCCGACAAGGTTATCGTCATCACCACCATAAATACCCCCAGCGCGACCAGCAATTCTATAAGAGTAAAACCTTTTGTTTTTGATTTATTTTTTTGCATTATCTCCAATTAAAAATATTATCCTGCAAATTCACAATTTTTTCGCCGTATTTTCCCGTCCACTTTACGGAAATGTTGACTTTGGCTTCGTCGCCGCCGATTCCCGCGGTGTCGTCTATTTTTACTGTTCTTATAAAAGCGGTTTCCTTGCCGTTGGTGTTATAGTTGTAATTTTGGCCGTCAAATTTGAGCTTGTTGACACAGCCGCTCGCTTCGCAAGAATTTACCTCCTTTTTTCCAGTATCTATGTAACAGCCGGCCGAAATACCCTCCGCTGGAACGCATTTTTTTACTCCGTCCAGCCAATCGCTTGATTCGCTTAAAATATTCGTGTCTCTGACATTTCTTACATACTCAATAACTTCCTGCCCGAGATAAAACGCCACCAGCTGATCTTTGGAAACCGCCGCTATTCCTATATTCTTGATGGACAAAACCATCGGCCCGGCCACGGCGGCGGAAAGAATGGTTACGGCCACAAGAGTTTCTATAAGAGTAAACCCCCACACCAGTTTTTTCTTTGCAAAAACTGGTGTGGGGGTAAAACCAAATTTTAATTTTTCGTTTTTTTTCATTTTATTCCACCGATATCTGCCCGCTTCTCCAGATATTAATATATTTTTTATTTTTTTCTTTATCCCCCCGCGGCGATTGAATCGTAACTTTGGCGTAAGAACAGGAATCGCAAACAATTTTGTCCGCCGAAATGGAAGCCATGGAAGTTGCCCGCGGATAAACAATATCCAAGCCGCCGCTTCCAGCGCTTTGGCACGGAACGGAATCGCATGCTTGCAACTCGGAGACATAATCTCCCGTGCTTATTTTAAATTCCTGAAACAATTCTCCGTCATTATAAGTTTTATCGCTGTTCGAATCGGCGAATAAAATCAAAGACTTTGAATCGATTTTATCAAAATGAATGCCAAAGCCGTAATAATCCTCCCCGCCGGAAACCGGCCTTTCTATGCCCAAAGCGTAAGCCTGCGCTTGGCGGACAATCAAAGCGATTTCCTCGCTTGTTCTTTTTAAAGCCATTTTCTGGCTGAACTCGGGATAGCTGGCAAAAATCATTGTGCTTATCAAAGTCAAAATTCCCACGGCCACCATAAGCTCTATTAAACTAAAACCTTCTTGTTTCATTTATTATATTATACCATTTTTTATCAAAATAAAAAACTGATTATCTTTTCTCCCCAAAAGAAAGAAATTGCCGTCCCTAAAATCATAAAAGGCCCGAAAGCGATACTGCTTTTCAAGCCGTATTTATTTTTATTCAAAAGTATCAGCAAAACGCCGACAACCGCCCCGACCCAAAAAGATAAAGTAACGGCGGCTACACCCTTGACTATTCCAAGAAGCCAGCCGATGCCCAAGGCCAGTTTGGCATCGCCAAAACCCATCCAGCGGCCGCGAGATACGCCCCAAAGCAGAGCGAAAAAAGCGAATAATATAAAACCGGCCAGTAAATTATTCCAATTAAAAATCCGAAATAAGCCAATAAACGCCAAGCCGTTAAAAATCCAGACAAATAGATTCGGGACTATTTGGTGGCGATAATCGTAGACGGCGATAATAATTAAAAAAGAAAATATCAAAACTAAAAAACTAAAACCAAAAATGTTTTGGGTTTGTTGAAACAATAATACAAATATAATTCCGGTTATTGTTTCAACCGCCGGGTATTGCCAAGATATTTTCGCTTTGCAAGCCGAACATTTTCCCCGAAGAAAAACAAAACTGGCAATGGGCAGAAGCTCATGCCATTTTAATTTCTTGGCGCAGTTGAAACATTTTGACCGGCCGGACACGACTGATTGGCCGGTATTTAAGCGCAAAATGACAACATTAAGAAAACTGCCGACAACGGCGCCGAAAACAAAAATAATAATTCCCGCAAAAAAATCCACACCCATGCGATTATTATAACAGCCAACTTCTCAAAGCCTCGTCGACACCGGACTTCGACGAGAGTATAATTTCAATATGATGAGAAAAGAAACCTTTTTAATCGGAGAATATTATCATATATACAGCCGCACACTTTTAAATATACCCGAATTTCAAAACAAGGATAATGCTCGCAAACTGGCTCAAACATTTTTACTGGCCAATTCAACAAAATCCGGCCAAGCTTTTGATTATCTAAGAAATAACATAAATACATCCCTAGAAAATGCCTTGAAAATTTCAAAATCAGGAGAAAAATTAGCAGAAATTTTGTGTTACGCAATCATGCCGGATCATTATCATATTCTAGTGAAAGAGATACGGGAAAAAGGAATAACGGATTTTACAAGAAAATGCAACACATCTATAGCAAAATATGTAAACATAAAAACAGGAAGAAAGGGTCCTCTTTTTGAGAGCAGATTCAAGTCAAAACACATTGATTCAAACGAATATCTTCTTCATTTATCAGTTTATATACACCTTAATCCGCTAGACTTTTTAAGTAATAAAGATTGGCGAAAAAATAAAATAAGCGACTGGGAAAATGCGAAGCTGAAAATATTAAATTATCCGTGGTCAAGCATAAAACATTTTATCTCGTCGACACCGGACTTCGACGAGAGTATTTACTCAAACATAGTTTCCGGAATTGATATAATCACGAGTCAGTTTAAAAACAAAAATGATTATGAAAAGTTTATGTGGGAACGATCCTCGTCGACACCGGACTTCGACGAGTAGACATAAAAATCCTCCGACGGCCGTCGGAGGATTTTTATGCAAAACTTTCACTTTCAAACGAAAACTACGGTTTTACATCGTAGATAAGCGTCCCTGTGCCGTTAAAATCAGCGGCAGAACCAGTGCAAATACTACCCGCCGTCGCATTTACCTTGCTTTTTAAAGCCAAACTTGCATCCGATTCAAGCGTTGCTGCCAAATGATAAGATGTACAGCTAGATCCCGAGCCCAAGGCGGCGTAAAATGGAGTTGTTTCACTGCCATAAGCAATATTAGTAGAAGGATCTTTGGGCAAAATCGGTATATAACCAGCGGTAACAAGCGGTCCTAATGTTGTCGGATAACCAGTGGTCATATTAGCGTCAAAATACAACTCCAAAGCCAACTGAATCTGCTTTATGTCCGCCACTCTTTTGGCGTCTCGTCCGCTCTTTCTGGCGCTGTTAAGCGAAGCCAAAACAACGGAAGAAAGGATGCCGATGATGGCGATAACCACCAAAAGCTCTATTAGGGTAAAACCCTTCGTTGAATTTTTAATTTTAAACATTTTCATATGATTTTAAATTTTTTTAAAAAATAAATTGATAAACTAAAACAATCGACCGAAATTTTGTTATTTGCCCATATAATACCAATTTATGAAAAAGCAAGCAATAACAAGGGTGTGGATAAGTCGCCGATGAGGCGATTTATACCCCCGCCGTGATGTTATAAATCGGCCCGAGGATGGAAATGAGCAGGATGCCGACGGCCCCGCCCAAAACAACTATCATCACCGGCTCTATCAAGCTCACCAAAGTTTCCACCGCATTGTCCACTTCCTTTTTGTAGAACTTGCCCAAAGTCTTGAGCATAAAACTTAATTTGCCGGTTTCTTCTCCGGTTTTAATCATCTGCACAACCATTAGGGGTATCTCCGGATATTTGGAAAGAGCTTCCGATATTGAGCTTCCGCCGTTAACCTCATTGACGGCGGTTAAAAGAATGTCTTTATAAACTTTATTGCCCACCACATTGGCCGTTGTTTCCAGAGTTTTGACAACCGACACGCCGCTGGAAAGCAAGGTTTCCATATTGTCGGTCATCCTAGAAAGATAGAATTTACTGTAAAGAACGCCGACAAAAGGAAAACTTGTCTGGAATCGCGACACGGCCATGCTTCCTTTTTCCGTCTTAGAATATCTCCATAAAAACACTCCGCTTATTGCCGCGCCAATAAAAAGAAAAATTCCAAAATCCTTGAAAAATTCGCTTACGCCGATCAATATCCTGGTGTAGAACGGTATTTTTTGGTTAACTTCGGTCAAAATTGAGGTTAGTTTCGGAATCACGAATGTCAACATCAATATCATAACGATAAAAAAGGTGGTTACGACGAAAGCCGGATAAATAAGGGCGTTTCTAGTCTTGCTGGCTAATTCATAGGAACGTTCCAAATGATCAGCCAAGGATCTGAATATTTCTTCCAACTTTCCCGATTCTTCACCCGACCTGATCATATTTATGTAAAAAACGGAAAAAATATCGGGATGTTTAGACAACGCCAAAGACAAAGAAGAACCGCCTTTTATGTCTTCTATTATTTCCGTAAGGCTTTCTTTGAGCATTGCGTTTGAGGCCTGTTCGGCCAAAAGCCTAAAGGAATCCGTCACGGCTATTTTGGCCTCAAAAAGAGTGGCCAATTGGCGGGAAAGAACGACAATGTCTTTGTGTTTTACCTTGTTGAAAAATTTAAAATTACTCAGTCTTTCCAGTATTGACCCGCCTTGCTTGACCGACTTTATGTCGGTAATGACCAAACCCCTCGCTTGAAGAGCGTTTATGGCGATATCAATGTTGGATGCTTCAATAGATCCGGTTTTTGCTTCCCCTTCCAAAGTTGTGACGGCGTATTTGTATAACATGTTTCAACCTAAAATCTAAAAAATTAAAAATTAAAAATTAAAAATTTTTATATCAAGGCTTCAAGGCCTTTCGGATTAAGCGAATAATTGACGCCGTCTTTCATCGTTATTTCTCCATCGCGAATCAATGCGGCCAAAGATCTGTCCAAACTGACCATGCCGATTTCGTAATTAGTTTCAATCACCGAGTTTATTTCATGCGCCCTTCCTTCCCTTATAAGCGTCTGGACGGCCGGAGTGTTGATTAAAAGTTCGTAAGCCGGAATTCTCCCCCCGGAAATTCTTGGCACCAACCGTTGAGAAAATATACCCAAAAGAACACTGGCCAACTGAATTCTTATTTGATTTTGCTGGTTGGAAGGAAAAGAATCTATAATCCTGTCCACTGTCTGAGCCGCGTTGTTGGTGTGCAAAGAAGAAAGAATGAGATGACCGGTTTCGGCCGCCGTCACGGCGGTGGAAACGGTTTCCGCATCTCTCATCTCGCCTATCATCGCCACATTCACATCCTGGCGAAACATTGACCGCAAAGCTGTTTTGAAATCAGCGGTGTCCGTTCTGACTTCTCTTTGGTCAATTATTGATTTGTCCTGGGTGAACAAATATTCCATCGGGTCTTCAATGGTCATAATGTGTTTGGCGCCGGTATGGTTGATGTTTTCAATCATTGAAGCTAAGGTGGTGGACTTGCCGTGCCCGATAGGGCCGACGACGAGAAAAAAACCTTGTTCTTTTTGGGCAAAATCATTCAGAATGTCCGGCAAATTAAGTTCCTTGACGGTCTTGATCTTGTTGGGTATAAGCCTTAAAGCGGCTCCCCAGTAACCCCTTTGAGTGAAAACGTTGACTCTGAATCTGAATTTGTCTTCAAAAGAATAGGAAAAGTCGTATTCTTTTTGTTCTTTAAAAATTTCCCCTTCCTTTTCATTAAGCATGGACAAAATCAAACCTTTTGTATCCTCGGACGAAAGAATTGGATTTTTAAGAAGAGGGATGAGCGTTCCGAACACTCTAATGGTCGGATGCCTTCCGGCGGTTAGGTGCAAGTCGGAAGCGCCTTCTTTTATAGCGATTAAAATCAACTCTTTTAATTCTTTGGCGTAATCCTTCATATGTTTACTTTATGAACATCAAGGTTTCGCCTTGCGGCAAGGCGAAACCTTGATGTTCTCACTTTTTTAACAACACTTCATTTGCTTTTTTAACGACTTCCGAAGGGGTAAAATAGGCTTTTATCATGTAACCCGCCACTCCCAAACTCTTTCCCTTGTCCAGATGTTCTTTTTGGCCGAGGTTGGATAACATGATAATCTTGCTGGTTGGAATGAGCTTTTCTTTTCTTATTGTTTCCAGCAGTTCAAAGCCGTCCATCCCGGGCATAACGATATCAAGCAAAACAACTTCGGGAGAAGCCCCTTCCTTAATCTTATTCAAAGCCTCTTTTCCTTCGCGCGCGATATCAACCTCAAACCCTTCTTCTTTGAATTTAACGGCATACATATCCAACAGGAATTCATCATCGTCTATTATTAAAATTTTATGTTTGGTATTATCCATCTTTTAATATGATAACATCTTCGTTAATTTTAAACCACAACCCAATGTCAAGGTCTCGCCTTGCCAGGCAAGGCGAGACCTTGACATTGCTACAATTTCAAAAATTCATCAAAACTTATAAGCCCGTTAAGCGCCTTTATCAAGCCGTCCTGTTTGATAGTGATCATCCCTTGTTTGCGCGATTCTTTTAAAATGTCTTGTTCGGACGGCTTGGTCAAAATAAGGCTCTCCAAAGCCGGAGTCTTGTAAAGAACTTCAAAAACACCAATCCTGCCCCTGCTCCCCATCGGACAGGCCGGCGAAAACACCCTTTCATAAATCTTATCAGAAGAAGTTATTTTTTTCTTGGCTTCGTCCGGCATATTTTTCAATTCGTTTTGCGTTATTTCTTTAAAAGCCCCTTCCAGGAGTTTTTCCTTTTTAGCGTCGGGGCAAAGCTTCTTGACCAGCCTTTGGCCGATGACCATTAAAAGCGTCGGGGCGATCAAGTACGGGTCAACTCCCATGTCCACCAGTCTGGGAACGACTCCGGCGGCGTTATTGGTGTGCAAAGTTGATAAAACAAGATGTCCGGTCAAGGCGGCGTGGATAGCCATGGCGGCGGTTTCTTTGTCTCTTATTTCTCCAACCATTATAATATCCGGGTCCTGCCTCAAAATAGTTCGGAGTCCGTTGGCAAAATCGTACCCGATTTCCGGCCTGACTTGAGATTGATTCACTCCTTCAATGTTGTATTCTATCGGGTCTTCCAAACTGACGACATTGTTGGCTTCCCGGTCCAGCTCTTTAAGCATGGCGTAAAGAGTGGTCGTCTTGCCCGACCCGGTCGGTCCGGTAAGAAGAAGCAGTCCGTATGGCATGGCTATCATTTCTCTGACTTTTTTCAAGTGGTCCGCCGACAAACCCAACTCTTCCAAAGTTTTGACGCCTCTCTCTCCGTCCAAAATTCTTATCACCACTTTTTCTCCGAAAAACGATGGAAATGTTGAAACGCGGAAGTCTATGTCCCGGCCTTCTATGCGGACTTCAAACCGGCCGTCCTGCGGTTTCCTTTTTTCGTCAATCTTCATATCGGTCAGAATTTTTATTCTGGAAACTATCGCCTCGTGGATAGTCAGAGGCAGAACGATGCTTGTGTACATAACGCCGTCCACACGGAATCTCACTTTTACCTTGTCGGAAACGGCTTCTATGTGGACATCGGAAGCGTTGCCTTCAAGAGCGTGCCTTAAAATAACGGCGACTATTTTGGTTACCGGCGCGTCTTCCACAATTTTAAAATCTTTGCTCCCGCCGCTGGAAAGCTCTTTTTGCATCGCCGCCGCCGAACCGTCGTCGGAAAGCTCCATTTCCAAGTCGCCCAAGGCCAGGGAAACTTCTCCGCCCAATCCCTTGTATTCTTCCAAAACAGTTTCAAAATCATCCTCTGAAATAATAAATGTTTTAACGGGCAGATTCGTTCTGGAAACGATGAACTGCAAAGCTCTTTGGGCATCAATGTCGGCCGGGTCCACAACCCCAACCTCCAGAAAACCGTCTCTTTCGCTCAAGGGGACGAAACGATAATGGCGCGCCGCTTCTTCCGGTATTTTTTTAAGTGTGTCAAAAAGAACTTGGCCTTTGGAAACTTTCTTAATGGCCAAACCGGAAATTTTCGATTTTGCGTTAAGAATATCGTCCCCGGAAATTCCTTCCGCTTTAAGCGCTTTTTCCAACGCGATCCCGGTTTCTTCGGATTGAGTAATAACCTTAGCCAGCTTTCCTTGGCCAATAAGTCCATTTTTCACTAAAATATCGGTAAAAAGCATTTTAAATTAGTAAGCGGAAAAAGGGTTGCTTCTTCCCATCTCCCCTTCCACCGGCGAAACCGACAAATCTTCCAGACTTAGAAAAAGACTGTCTTCAAAAAAGTCGGCCTTTAAGTCAATCTTGTCCAGCATAGAAAGAATTTTTACTATTTCATCGCTTTCGCCGGACGACTCGCCGTTATCTGAAGAGCCGGAGCCTTGAACGCCCGCGGCGCCAACAATGGAGTCGGCGCTTTGAGGGGATTTGAGGCTGTAAATTAAAATTATCGCCAAAAAAATCGCCCCTCCGATAAGAAATATTATTTTTTTATTTTTCATACGATTATATTTTATCGCCTATCCTCCGCCAATATGAAACGGCTTCTACGGAAAAAGAATAACTATCTTGGCCGACAGGATTTATCTTCACCGCTTTAACATCAATCAAACGCAAACTTTTTTCCAATTCTTTAATAAAAGAGCGGAAGGACTCATAGGAACCTTGGGCATTTATGGATAAAAACACTGATTCTGCGATTTTACCGTTATTTTTTTGAGAAACTGAAGCATTATTTTGGGAAACAATGTCTTTAACATTAATCGCCTTAAGAGTCAAACCTTTTTTTTTCATCATGTCGTCAATCTGAACCACCAGTTTCATCGACTCGTCTACAGGTGGAACCATTTTTTTTATCTTATCCACATTTTCTTGTAAAATAGAGTTATACTCCAGAAGCGTTTTATCAATTGATTTTCTTACTTTATTTGCCATGTTTATCGTTTCATTATAAGAAGAAACTTGTTTTCTCAAGCTTTTTATCTCGCCAAAATAACTTTTTGACTCGGCAAAAAATATCACCCCGGCTCCCGTTAACAAAAATAATGAAATTAAAATTTTGAACATATTATTTTATGGCATAAGCTGCGATGGCCGGATCAAGGGTTATTTTCAAATTAAATTTAACCCCGCCCGTTGTATCCGAAGACAAACCTGAAACAGAAACTTGTTTGACTTGATTATATTTTTCCAAAGACTGGATTTGAGCCGTTAAGCTGCCGTAACTCCCGGTCGTTCCAGATAAAATCAAAAATGGCTCTCCCGAACCGGCGAGAGAATAATTCAGATCGTTAAATCTGACATCTTTCATCGTAAAGTCCTGGAGAAAATTCAAAACATTGGAAAAAGACTTATGGCCGGCCAAAAGATTTTTAGCAATGGAAATTTTTTCCGAAAAATCGATTATTTCGTTTACGGTTGGAATCTCAAAAGAATCTTTCTGCTTTTCTATGGTTTTGCCGAGCAGAGCTATGTTTTTGTTCAGGTAATTTTTATACCCGTATAAACCGCCCCACAGCGCCCCGGAGAGGATAAAAATTAAAAAAGAAAACAACGCAAAACCGCCTCCGCCTCCCCTTGAAACGGTTTGAGAGCTTAAATTTCTTTTTGGCATGAAAGAAGGTTTTTCATCCATAACTGTATTTTAACCCCCCACCGTTTTTAAAGCAAAGACCGCTATCCACAGGGCAAACCGACATTGTCTGGCAAACCGACATCCAATGTCGGTTTGCCAGACAATGTCGGTTTGAAACTTATTTTTTGAAATCGGTTTGAAGCTTTTTTTAAATCCTACCACTATTTAAGCTGGAGCAAAATAAGCGTAGGATTTTAAAATGCGCGAAATTTTAATTTTTGAAGCACTGATTTAAAATAACCCAAAATTGACTCTTAATTTCTCTTCGTTCGTAAAAGACTTTACTATCATAAACTTCACAAACGGCCTGATTAGAAAAACCTCCGTTATAAAATTTATCTCATCTTCGCATTCATAAGGAAAGATAAACACCGATTCCTGCAATTTTACAAAACCCAGATCTTTTAATTTATTTCTTAACGCTTCTCTGGCTTTTTTGAATTTTTCCGGAATGTCAAAAATAACAACTCGCCATTCCCCGTCCCACTTTGTCGGCTTTTTGATTTTAATTTCGTCAATTTTGAACCTTATAGCTTTTGTCTCGCCGTCTTTCGTTAACACAATTTCCACCAGTCCTTCTTTGTTTTCTTTGAAAGAAACAAGTCTGTCGTTATAAAATTCTTTAACAATTTCGTTCAGTCTTCTACGTTTTATTTCTCTCCATTCTTTCGGCAGATTTCTTAAAATTTTAAAATACCCCCTCGGCGATTTGGTCAAAGATAAAGAAATCCCAGCCAATAACAACAATAAAATTTTTTGTTTTGTGTCTCTTTTCATTATTTCAAATTATACCACTATTTATGCTCCAGCAAAATAAGCGTAGGATTTTGTTCGTTAGATTTTGTTTGTTGATGGTTGATACTTAAGAAAGGCTGATTGTCTTTTTTTGTAAAAAATTTACAATTCTCCCAAGGCCAGGCCGGCGGCGACGGAAAAATCGGGTCCGACGCCTTTCAGGACTCCGGACAAAAAAGCCGGGTGTTCCGTTTTGCCGAAAGGGTTGGCGTACTCAGCTTCAATTGTCAGCTTTTTTACTCCATAACCAGCCAAACCTTTAAGCAATGACCCTCCGCCCGAGAAAATCACCTTGCTGGCCGATCGGCCGTATTTATTTTGAAAATCTTTCAGAAAAAACGCCGCTTCGTGAAAAATATAATCCAAAATCGGCTCCATCACGGCGACAAGGTCTTGGTGTTCCGGCAAATCGGACAAGCCTATCTCTCTTTTCATCTCTTCCGCTTTGACAAAATCAACGCCCAAAGACTGGGACAAAGCCAGAGTTAAATCTTGAGAGCCTTTGTTTATGAGAACGGACGATTTCATCACGCCGTAATCAATTATGGCCATCTTCACGGCGGACGAGCCGATATCCATCACGGCTATCGTCGGGCTGCCCCGGCTTATCCCCGACCGCATCAGGCTGAAAGATTCTATTTCAAAAGACGCCGCCGTCAAACCAGCCTTGGAAATTATGTCTTTATATTCTATAATAATATCATTGTGAATGGCGACAAGAAGAACTTCCGTCTCCTTTTCGCCGCCTTTTTTCAAATCACTTTCGCTCTCCGGAATAATCCACCAATCCAAAGCCACTTCCGAAACCGGTATGGGAATATGCCTTCTGGCCTCCATGGCGACAACCTCGGCGGAAATGTTTTTTTCATGGCTGAAAGGCAGAGTTATTATTTTCACGAAACTTGACTTCAGCGGTATGGAAACTCTGGCTATGCCGGTTTTGCTGTTTGATTCTTTCATCAAATCTTTTACGGCTTGGGCGACCGTATCCGGCGGCAATTTGACATTCTGGCCGATCTTCATTTTGCCGTAAGGCCCGAGGGCGATCTCGCCGTATGTTTCCAAAATAGCCCTCTCTTGTTCTTTTCTCAATTGAACCAATTTGACGAAAGCACTGCCGATATCCAACCCCAAAACGCTTTTCTTGGGATTGAGCGCCGATTTGAAATTTTTGAGCAGTCCGCCTAAAGAAAAATCCATATATGCTGTATTATATACTACTTTTTTGAATTTGTTGTTGAAATAACGTCGGACAACTGTTGTGTTTTTTAATTCTATTCATTATTATTTTGTGATAATCTTTATTTATTTCAAATCCAATATATTCTCTATTATTCGCCAAACAAGCAACAACAGTTGTTCCCGTTCCCATAAACGGGTCAAAAACTACGCCATTTGGGGGGCAACTTGCCTTTATCATACGTTCAATTATTTTTATTGGTTTTTGTGTAGGATGATTTTCTCTTTCTGGATCTTGGGCATGTATTCTTGAAGCACTCCACAAATCCTTTGGATTATAACCAATTTCTAACCATTTTTTACCGACAAAAATTGATCTCGTTCTTGCCTTTTTTGTTTCTTCATCATAAGGAATTCTTATACTGTCTATGTCAAAATAATAATCATCACTTTTTACAAAAAAACCTATATTGTCATGGACTGAAGAAAATTTTCTAGTAGATCCCCCCATGCTCGGAACTCGTCTGTCCCAAATAATTTCGTTAATCATTCTTAATTTCTTTTTTAGATAAACAAAAATTTCCGGCGAATACTGCCAGCTTAAAAAAATATAAAAACTGCCTGTTTTTTTTAATTTTGGCAAAACTGCGTCAATCCACCGATATGTCCAATTTAAATACTCCTCTGACGATTTTTGATCCGAATCATTGCCATAGTCTTTTCCTAGGCAATATGGCGGGTCAGTTAATACTAAATCGACAGAATTGTCTTCTATTTTATCTACCCCCAATAAAACATCTTCGTTAAAAACTTTATTCATGATTTATTTTAAAATAATACTTTTTGATTTCTTCTTTAATATTTTAAAAAACTCTTCTCGTGTTCTATGAATTTTATTATGCCTGTAGGTAGCTTGGATTTTGTCATTCCTTGGATTCACATAGATTGGCAAAAATTGCGGAGAAAAAATTTCCAAATAGTCTTTGATAAAGCTTATTCTTATGTTTTTAAATTTAATGCCAAAACAAGCGTAAATTAGTGTGTAATTTTTATTAACACTATATTGAAAAAAAAGTTTTTCTACCGCAGAAATATCATTTTTGTTTTCTTTCCCCTCTATGTTGTGAATTTTTACATTAACAAAATAACTTTTCCCGTCAACAATCATCTCGCAATCATGCAAAGAAGTGTCAGGAAAATTAATATTAACCTCATCAATGCCAAGTTTTTTTGCGTTATATTTTGTTTGCTGGGTGATAACTTGTTCAACCAACCAGCTTACGGATCTTGTATGAGCTTTTAATCCATAGGGCAGAATCTTGCCGTCTGTTATATTGAAACTTGGCAATATCGTCAATAGTTTTAAATAGATATTTTTTACAAACTTTAAATCCTTTTCAATGTTTTTTATTTCATTTTTCATGGTTATTTTAATAAAATTAAAGAAAAATCCATATATGCTGTATTATATACTATAATCGCCAACGAGTAAAAAAATGAAAATTTTTAATAAAATATTGGCTGTTTTATTCCCCCAGAAATGCCTCGGCTGCAAAAAAGAAAACGAGATTTTGTGTCCTGATTGCCTTGGAAAAATAAATCGTCCGGACACGCCGTATCTAAACGGAATTCACATCGCGGCCAATTATCAAGACCTTGTTCTTAAAAAAGCTCTGTGGATGCTGAAATATCAGGGCGTAAAACAGCTGGCCAAACCTTTGGCAAAACTTATCCTGGAAAGGGTATGGAAAAAATTGGAAACGGAAAACTGGCTTATCGTTCCCATTCCGTTGTCAAAAAATAAATTGAGACGCAGGGGCTACAATCAAGCGGAGTTGATCGCCAGAGAATTGTCCGCCAATGTCCGCGCGGACATTTTGTTTAAAAAATTCCACACAAAATCGCAAGTGGAGGTAAAAGACAAAGAAGAAAGATTGGCTAATATTGTCGGAAGTTTTGAAATAAAAAACCACCAAACAATCATGGGTAAAAAAATCATCCTGATTGACGATGTTTTAACCACCGGCGCGACGATGAGCGAAGCCAAAAAAGTCCTCAAAAAAGCCGGGGCGAAAAAAGTGGCTGGAGTGGTGGTAGCGAGGGGATAATATATGAAAAACAAAAAATTTTTATCGATGCCAATTTTGATTTTAATCGCCGCCGTTTGGGGGGCGGCGGTTTTTGGCGAAGGCACTTATATCGCGGCGAAAAAAATTGAAAAGTATAAAAATAAAATAATTATTCAGGAAAATATTTTAGAATATGCGGTGGACGCCTTGTCCGTCCAGCAAGAAGAACTGGAAAAAATAAAAGAAGAATTGAACATCGCCCAAAAAGGATTGGACAAAAAAACCAAGGATTTGGAAAAAACAATAACGGCAGAAACGAAAAATTTAGAAGAAAAGATAAAACAAGCGGAAATGAAAAGCGCCGCCGTTGAGTCCGCCAGAACGGCCCGAGAAGAATCGGCTCAAAACAAAATTTCCGCTTTGGAGGAAAAAATTTCCCAAACCAAGACTTACAGCCTTTCCTCCATCATCTCTAATTGGCGGCCGCTTATAGCCAATGTGGAATGCCAGTTCCGGTATTCCGACACCGGCCGTCTTTATCAAAAATCAAGCGGGTCCGGCATCGCTATAAAATTCGGCAACACGCCCAGCGCCATCCTCACCAATAAACATGTTCTTTTTGACAACAATGGTTACGGCGCCGATTCCTGCTCGGCCAAACTGCTTGATTCGGACGAAACATTGTCGTCTTCCGACATCAGGAGCTCGGCCAAAGAATACGATTTGGGTTATATCTATATAAACAATCCAAGCGATTATTTCAAAAATCTCACCTCAAACTTCCCTGCCCTTTGCTCGCAAAAGCCGTCTTTGGGCGACGAAATCGTCGTGCTCGGCTACCCCAGTATCGGTTCAAAAAACAACTTGACGGCGACCGAGGGTATCGTTTCCGGCTTTGACGGCAACTATTTCATCACTTCCGCCAAGGTGGAACAAGGCAATTCCGGCGGCGCGGCTATTCTGCTAAAAGACAACTGTCTCTTGGGCATCCCCACTTTCGTTACTTTGGGCAAGGTGGAATCCCTCGCCCGCATTCTGGATATCTGGACAGCGGTGGAAAAATAAAAAGGCTTGCAAAGTTTTATAAATTATATAGAATAGTATTTATTAAAAAGCCAAGGGTCAACAATCAAATAACGGCTCCGGAGTTGAGGGTGATCGGCCCGAAAGGAGAAAATTTCGGAGTTTTGGCCAAAGCGGAAGCGCTTAGCAAGGCGATGGAAGTTAATTTGGATTTGATAGAAATATCTCCCACCGCCCAGCCGCCCGTGGCCAAGATAATGGATCTGGGAAAATATCTTTACCAACAACAAAAAAAACAGAAAGACGCGGCCAAAAAATCCCACGAAACCGGAGTTAAGGGAGTCCAAATAGGACTGGGCACGTCGCTTCACGATTTGGAAATGCGGGCCAAGAAAATTGAAGAATTTTTGAAAGACGGCCATCGGGTAAGGGTGGAAATGGCTCTAAGAGGGCGGGAAAAATACTTGGACAAGAATTTTTTGAACGAAAGATTGAACCGAGTGCTTCATCTTGTCAGCGAAAAATACAAAATAGCCGAATCGCCCAAGAAAAGCCCTCGAGGCATAGCGGCAATAATAGAAAATGCAAAATAAAACTATGAAAGGATTCAAAACAAACAAATCATTCACCAAAAGAATCAAGATAACCAGAAAAGGAAAAATTTTGGGCAGGAAATCCGGCCTTGACCACTTCAACGCCAAACAACCGAGAAGAAAACAATTAAGGCAGAAAAATCTTAGGCCTTTCCAAATGGACAGGAAAGATATCGGCCGGTTTATGCCCCATAATCATTAAATTTTAGATTTGATTTTTTAAATTAAAATATGACAAGAGTAAAACGAGGAGTAATTTCAATGAAAAGGAGGCGAAGCATTCTTAAACAGGTTAAGGGTTTTCGCCATGGCCGAAAATCCAAAGAAAGAATGGCCCGAGAAGCCTTGCTCCACGCCGGGCTGCACGCTTTTCACGACAGAAGGAAGAAAAAAAGAAATATGAGAGCCTTGTGGCAAGTAAAGATAAGCGCCGCTTCCAAGGCCAATGGAATCTCTTACAGCAAACTGATAAATAAATTCAAAAAGGCGAATATTAAACTGGACAGGAAAATTTTATCTCAACTCGCCGAACACCAGCCGAATATTTTCTCAAAAGTAATCGCTAGTGTTAAGTAAAAAATCACTGACGGTCAAGAGTTTCCGGCTCTGGGGCGATAACCGATGTCTTCCAGAATCTGGCGAAAAGGGCGCTGGTTATTTCTTCCAACTCCTTGTTTTTCAGCGCCTTAAGAACTCCAAACCAGACAATTCCTCCCGCCAAAGCGGATAGAACGCCTTGCGCGAAAATTCCGCCAAAGATGTTTATATCAAAAATATTATCCAAAAAATTAAGGGCGAAATACGCCGCAACGCCCATCAGCAAAGAAGCTCCCAGAACTTCAAAAAATGTTTTTCTGGCGCGAATCCAGACATCGCCGAATTCTTTCTGGAACAAAAGAAAAAGCAGGGCGCTGTTTATAATCATCCCCAACGAATACGCCAAAGGCAAAGCGAGCACATCCGCGCCGCCGACGCCTCCAACCCTTAAAGCGATTTCAAAAAAAGAAGAAAGAAAATAATGATTTTTAATTAAACTGATAAAAAGCGGGATCAGGCCGATGATAAAAACAGCCGATATGACATTTATCACTATAGGCTTCCATGTTTTTCCCGAAGCGTAAAAAGCTCTGGTAAAAACAACGATAATGGATTGGGCGGTAACAGAAAAAGCGAATATCGCCATAGCGGCGGCGGTTAATCTCGTGTCTTGCCAGCTAAAATGCCCCGAGCCGAAAACGACCCTGACTATCTGGGCTCTTAAAACGATTATCAAAATCGACGCAGTAATTGACCAGAAAAGAATTTGCCGGACGGCAACCGTCGTCTGCTCCAAAAATTCTTTTTTCTTGTTGTTCACGAAAAGCTTGGCCAGAGTAGGAAAAGCCGCCACGCTATAGCTCATTCCTATTACCGCCAATGGCACCGACTGCAAGTTGAAAGACAAGTTGAACACGGCGATACTCCCAGCGGAAAGAAGAGACGCCATAGCGGTAATAAATATCAAAATTATTTGATTCAAACCCAAACCTAAAGAGCGAGGGAAAGACAGTCTCGCCACTTTCCAAATTTCTTTGATGTTAATTTTCACAGCCGGCCAAGGAAGAAAACCCAGCCTAACGATGGCCGGAATTTGAACGGCCAAATGCATTGCGGCTCCTATCGCCACACCCGCAACGATTCCCGCCAAGCCGAACTTGGGCCAAAGAAAAATTATGCCGAAAATTATGCCGAGATTGTAAAAAATCGGACTAAGCGCGTAAATAATAAACCGGTTGTGGGATTGGATAACGCTGGAAACCAAATTGGACAATCCAAGAAATATCGGCGACAACAATAAAATTCTGGACAGAGAAACAAACTCCGCTCTTGAACTTTCGGAAAATCCGGGCACTATCCAACCGGCCAGATAAGGGATAAGAAAATAAGCCCCTGCCGCCAGAAAAAAAATCGTTAACAAAAAAAATGTGAGTGTTTCGTCTAAAAATTTTTTTGCCTGTTCACTTGATATCGCCGCCTTTTCCAAAAAAAAAGGTATAAGCGCGTTAACTGAAATGATGGATAAGGATATTATGTAAATAAAATCCGGAATTTTGAAAGCGGCGTAATAAACATCCAAAGACTTTCCGGCGCCGAAGTTGCCGGCCAACAGCCTGTCCCTTAGCAGTCCAAACGCCGCCGAAATGATGGACGAAACGGCCAAAATCAAGGCGGCCTTGTGCAGGCCGCCGTATTCCCGATAAAAAAGGTTTAGAATTTTTCCGACCATTATTTTTTCTTGGATTTTAGGCCTGTTTGCTCTTTTTCCGATACTGGCGGCTCTTCTCTGTCTTCCGGCGCTGGCGGAGCTATTTCCGCCAAAGCGCTTCGGCCGTTTTTAAGATTAGACAAAATTTTCTTTACTTCCTCATTGGCCGGGTTGGTTTTGGCAATATAGACAAATTGTTCAATGGCTTTTTCTTTCAGGCCTTGCTTGTCATAAATCAATCCCAGAAAGTATCGGGCGTTGGCGTAGTCGCCGTTTAAACCGACGGTTCTCTCAAATGCCGACCTGGCCGCATTGAAATTATTATTTTGATACTGCAACAATCCAAGCTGGAAGAAAATTCCGAAATTATTGGGGGAAACGGCGGAGGCCTGCTCCATTCTTAAAATAGCTTCTTTCAAATTTCCGGCTTGAACCTCAACCTGCGACAACATAAACAAAGCGTCGGCAAAATCGGGCTTGATGCCTAAAGCCGACTGGAGATATTTCCTCGCCTCGCCGGCCTTATTGGTTTGCATCGCCACTCTGGCCGAAGCGATAAAAGGCGACGGATCCAAGGGCGAAACCTTGGAAGCTTCCGCGTAAGAACTAAGAGCCGCCTCGTCCGCTTTTTCCACCTTAAACGCCACAACGGATTCATACACTCGGCCTAATTGCATCCAATTGACCGGGTCGGCCGGATTAAGCCTAGCCGCCTCTCGGGCGTAAGCGATTGTAACGCTAAGATTATCCCTAAACAACATTGCCGCTTTATCCGCCGGAATTTCTTTGCTTGCCGCTATTTGGCTCAAAGAAATAAGGCCCAATTCCGACAACGCCCGATAATATTCATCCTGCTTGTTCATTCCAACCGCTTTCATTAATTTTTTGACCGTTTTGTCTATATCGCCGGATGTTTCAAACAAACTCAAAGCCCGGCTGTAATTGTTCAACGCTAAAAATTTCCTGGAATAAAGATAGCCCGAGAAAACCGTTCCGATGAGCAGAATTATTCCCATAACCGTAAAAATCATTCCCGTCTTCGTTTTTCCGGAAAGAGATATTTCGGCCGCGCCGATTTTGCCGCTATTTATTAACGAAGCCAGAAAAACGCCGGTCATAATGAAAGCCATCGCAAAAACAAGAAGACCGGGAGAGTATAAAACAATAAAGGTCCAAAGGTAAGCCGCGCCTAAAAAAGAAACAACGGCCAGCGCCTGCCCGCCGGGCAGGCGGGTATCTTCTTTTTTATAAGAAAAAACTTTCCTCCCGTAACTCAAGAAAATGGCCAGAAAAAATATTAGGGCGACAATTCCCAAAATACCCGTCGTCGCCATCATTGAAGGCAGATATCCAAAACCGGAACTAAATCTGGCGTTCCAAAAAATCGTGTCGTTAATGACCGTCGGCTTGAACTTAAGCCAATCGTATACAAAGGTATTAGGACCGGTTCCCAAAACGGCGTTATCTTTTAACGATTTTTGGGCTATGTCCAAGGTAACCGACCAGGAAGGTCTTACTTCCGCAGAAGAAGTTTTCAAAAGGTTGTTGATGTTGCCGGCTACGTCTCTAAACAGCGTAAAGAAAATAACAGCCATTAAAACAAATAAAGAAATGCGAAGAAAATTTTTGGCTCCCATGCTTTCCGCCCGTTCCGAAAATCGGCTTTTAAACAAAGCCATTATGAATATCAGCAAAGAAAAAACTCCGAAAGTAATCCAATTATTGAAAAAATTGGCCGACACCATCGCCAAGAAAGAAATAAGCAAAATAATGAAAAGAAAAATCTTCATGCCTTTGCCAAATTTAGCCGTTTCCAGAAAGGCCAGAGAAACCAGTCCGATAAATCCGAAAAAAATGGAGAAATCGTTCCAGCTTCCGATTAAATTGGAAGTGGCGTAGGGAAATATGTTGAAAGGAATTATGTTGATTGCGAAAACAAGATGGAGGAGCTGAAACAAAAACACGACAAAAGACGAGCAAAACAACGTTAAGTAAAAAACAAAAACTCTTTTTCCCGGCTGAAAAATCATTGACCCGAAAAACAAAGCCAGCCCTGCGGCAAATATCACGGAAAAAGTGTCCAGGTCGTATAATTTCCCCATTAGCGACAAGCCGACATTGCCGGAAGACAAAGCGGAAGCCAGCCAAACTAAAACAACCGCCCCGCAGCTTATAAGCAAGGCTGATTTAGGAATCTTGACGCTTCCTTTGGCCAGCGCGGAAAAAATCCAAAAGAATGCCGACAGCAGAATGCCGCCAAAAAAAAGAGTGGCCTTGCCGGAAGCTATCGGAGCGACGGCCAAGGGAAGCGCGAAAATCGGCATCAGGAAAATAAGCGCGTAAAAAAAGAAAGCGGCCAATTTTTCCGAATTGAAAAATTGTTTTTCTTTTTTCGCTTCTTCCTTGACTATTTTTATTTTTATTTCCGCGGTATCCATAACATAATAATTGGCAATATTAATATACCATAAAAAAACAGTAAAATCTTCAATTATCGGCCAGGGTGTGTATAATTTATCTGTTCAACATCGAATGTCTAACATTTCTTTTTCTTCCAAGCATAATTTTGTACCGCTTTCATCCACGAAGTTTTTATATTCTTCCTGTTTTTTAAACTGGTTTAACAAAAGTTCCGTGCTTAAAAGTTTTTCCCACCTATTTTCTTTAACATAATCAATGAAACTAGACCAAGGAAAAGTATCTTCTTTATCTTTCCATTTTTTAATTTCTCGGGGGTTTCTGTGAATATAAGCCGAAAGATGGAGTAATTGTTCATTGCTCGCTATGTGAACTGATTGGTACGGCCCTTGAAATAAATGACCAATTTTTTTATTTTTAGTATTTATGTATTTCGTATAAGAATTTTGTATTCTTTGAAGATATTTAGAAATTCCCCCTTGTTCCTTTTCTTTTAAAATGAAATGGAAATGATTGGGCATTAACGCAAAAGCAAGCAACTCTACTTTTTTGTTTTTAGATACTTCCCCGAAATCAATGTTAAACATTCGATGTCTAACATAATTAGAAACATGTCTTCCTATGTTGTAAACCGTATCCCCTCCCTGAAAATGCAGGATTAAAAAAAGGAACCGAATATAATCTCTTTCTTCAAAAAATATGTTTTGCTTGTTGTTACCTCTATTATAAATATGATAATGCTCGTTTATGGCAATTTTTGTTTTAGGCATATGTATTTGGATTATTATATTATATAATGTTAAACATCGAATGTCTAACATTGATATGCAATGGTTTATACTGTGAAATATGAATATCGGCTGTCATGTTTCCATAGCTAATGCCCTGCCTGCCGGCAGGCAGGGCATTGAGAAAGCGCCGGAATTGGCCCACAAATTGGGTTGTGAAGCGATACAGATTTTTACCCGTTCGCCGCAAGGCGGGCCGTTTCCTGAAATTTCGGACGAAACGGCAAAAGATTTCAAGGAAAATTGCCGAAAATTCAGTATTAAAGAAGTTTACGTCCACACTCCCTACTTCATAAACCTGGCTTCAAAAAGCAATCGGATTTACTATGGCTCCATCAGCTCCATCCGCAAAGAATTGGAAAGGGCTTCTCTTTTTGGCGCGAAATACGTGATGACCCATCTTGGCTCGGCCAAAGATTTGGGCGAAGAAGAATCAATCAAAAAAATAATTGAAAGTTTAGAAAAAATTTTTGAAGATTACTCCGGTTCCGCCAAATTGCTTATAGAAAACAGTGCCGGCGCCGGACAAATTATCGGTTCGGACTTCAAGCAAATCGGAAAAATTTTCTCGTCGACACCGGACTTCGACGAGCGTTTGGCTGGTGTCTGTCTTGATACTCAGCACAGTTTCGCTTCCGGCTATGATTGGAAGAATGATTTTGACGGCTGTATTAAATTGATAGATAAAAACTTGGGAGTTAAAAAAATAAAACTTATTCATAGCAACGACAGCGCGGCCGATTTTAATTCCCGCAAAGACAGACATGCTCATATCGGCCAAGGCAAAATCGGCCGGGAGGGATTTGAAAAACTGGTCGCTTTCGCCAAAGAAAACAACATTGATATGATTTGCGAAACGGCTTATCCCGGAGTTATTGAAGATATTAAAATTTTAAAAGAAATGAGAGACAAATAAATGCGCAACAATATCGTTCATCAAGGGGCGGGAGAACTGACCTATGAGATAAGAGGTATCGTTGAAATTGCCGAAAAAATAAAAAGCTTGGGCCAGGAAATTTATTGGGAAAATATCGGCGATCCGGTGGCCAAGGGCTATCAAATACCAGGCTGGATTAAGGATATCGTCAAAAAAGCGATAGATAACAACAAAACTTTCGCTTACAACCCCACCAAAGGGCTTCTCCCGACCAGAGAATTTTTGGCCGAAAAACGCAACTCCAAAAATGGCGTTAAAATCAGCGCCGACGATATTTGTTTTTTCAACGGCTTGGGCGACGCCATTTCCAAAATTTACACTTCTTTGCGAAAAGAAACCCGCGTTATCGGCCCCTCGCCCGCTTACTCCACCCACTCCTCCGCCGAAGCTGCGCATAGCGGTTCTCCGCACATCACTTACAATCTTCTGCCGGAGAAAAATTGGCTGCCGGATTTGAAAGATTTGGAAAACAAAATCAAATATAATCCGGCCATCTCCGGAATTTTGATCATCAACCCGGACAACCCGACCGGTATGGTTTATCCGAGAAAAGTTTTGGAACAGATCGCCGCCTTGGCGAAAAAATACGATTTATTTTTGATAAGCGACGAAGTTTACTGCAACATCGCTCATAACACGAAAAAAATGACAACCTTGGCGGAAATTATCGGCGACATTCCGGGCATCGCCATGAAAGGAATTTCCAAAGAATTTCCGTGGCCCGGCGGCCGGTGCGGCTGGATAGAAATTTACAATAAAGAAAAAGACGAAGTTTTCGCTAAATATGTAAAAAGCATAATGGATGCCAAAATGTTGGAAGTCTGTTCCACTACTTTGCCTCAAAGCGTCATACCGGCGATTATGTCCGACTCGCGCTATGAATCGCACATGGAAGAAAGGCGGGGATTTTATAAAAAAAGAGCCGAAAAGGCTTATGAAATTTTAAGCCGGGTTCCTGGAATAATTTCTCCCAAAACGGCCGGGGCTTTTTATGTGTCCGTCGTTTTTAAAAACGGCGTTTTAAACCTGCCTACCGGACAGGCAGGTGAAAAACAAAAATTGGAAATAAAAAATAACAGAGTCAGAAAATTTATTGAAGAAAAAACCGCCAACGGCATGGCGCCGGACAAAAGATTCGTCTATTACCTGATGGGTGCCACCGGCATCTGCGTTGTTCCCCTTTCTGGATTCAACTCTAATTTAAAAGGCTTCCGAGCCACATTGCTTGAAACCGATGAAGCTAAGTTTGAATGGATATATAAAACTATCGCCAAAAAAATAAAAGAATACCTTGCCTAATAACAGACAGCCCGCCTGTCCGGCGGGTAAATTTGAAAAGCTAACCAAAATAATGCTAGAATCGGCTTTATCAAGGGCTTGCCCGCCGAAGCGGGTTAGCGAAGGCGGGCCTATAGTTTAGTGGTAGAACAATGCATTTGCAATGCATAAACGGCAGTTCGATTCTGCCTAGGTCCAAAACCAGACAGAAAATTGCAAGCAAGAAGCAGGTAGCGGGGCGGAGCGTCAAAGTTCGCAATCCGGATTTTGATTAAAAAAGTTCGGATTTTAACCAAAAGGCACCGAATTATCAAAATTCGGCATTTAAGAAATGCCAATTTTGTCAAAACGGAGGGTGAGAGATTCGAACTCTCGGTGGGTTGCCCCACACAGACTTTCCAGGTCTGCGCACTAGACCGCTATGCGAACCCTCCAATTGATAAAATGGATTATGGCAGAAAAATACCAAAAAATAAAGCGCCTCCAATACTACCAGGGGGCGCTTGTGCATCCTTTTTCCACCGCTTTGCTTACATAAAAATCAAGTAAGGGGCGAGAGTCGCCAGAACAAAAAATAAAATGATGTTGTTTCAACTTTTCCCACCATTTGTCATGAACATTGGCGGGCACTTTATGTTTTTCCAAAATTTTTACAAACTCTTCTTTTTTCATTTTTATTATCCTTTCTTTTTAAAAAGAAATTTAAAAATAAAAAACAGGAATCAAAAATAATGTAAAGGTGCTTTAATTACATTGAATTATATCACGAATATTTTAAATGTCCATATCCCGCAAAGCGGCCAATCTTTCCCTTACTGGCGGATGGGTCATAAAAAGTTTCGCCAGCCAGCCTGCGGATTGCCCGCCTTTAAGCGGCGAAGAAATGTAGAGATGCGCTGTGGCTTTGTTTATTCTTCTGAGCGGAATTTGGCTATTGGAAATTTTTTCCAACGCCAAGGCCAGCCCTTCCGGATATCTGGTCAAAAGCGCGCCGGAAGCGTCAGCCAGAAATTCCCTTTTGCGGGAAATGGCTAACTGAATAAGAGTGGCGACAATGGGGGTAAGAATGGCCAAAATTATACCAACGAGCATCATTATCATTTGGGCTTGACCGCCGCCATCCCTGTCGTTTCTTCTGCCTCTGAAAAAATGCGCTCTCAAAAAGAAATCCGACAGAAGCGCCACAAAGCCGACTAAAATCACGACAATGGTGGAAATAAGAATATCGCGATTGCCGATGTGGGAAAGCTCGTGAGCGATAACTCCTTCCAATTCATTTTTATTAAGGACTTGGCGCAAGCCGGAAGTTACCGCCACCGCCGCGCGCTCCTGATTCCGGCCAGTGGCAAAAGCGTTGGGCGACGGGTCGTTGATCATATAAATTTTCGGCATTTTAAGTCCGGCCACGATGCAAAGATTTTCCACTATTCTGTAAAGTTCTAGGTCTTCTTCCTTTTTTATCGGATGCGCGCCGGACATCGCCAAGACGATTTTGTCCGAAAACCAGTAGCTGAAAAAATTCATAAACAAGCTAAATACGACGGCGATAACGACAAAAGACGAATCGCCGTAAATACGGGCAAACAACCAGCCTATAGAAATAACCACGACAAAGAAAACACTCATTAAAAGCCATGTCTTGCGGATATTTTTGGATTGTTGAGTGTATAAAGTCACGAAATTTTATTCGTATAATTCCGGGTGTGATCCTATATTGATGAATACAATATCACTTTCCGTCTTTAAATAAAATATCGCTCGTATATTTCCTGTGATATTGATGCTTCTGCATCCTTCATATTCTCCGGTCAAAGAATGATTGTTGAGAAGCGAATGAAATTGATTTTGTAAAAACATATCCAGTCTTTCTCCAAATTTATCTTGAATTTTCAATGGTAACTTATCAAACTGTTTGCGGAAATTCTTGTGATATTCCGGTTTCATTTTTGTTTCTCGAATTTTCTCAAACTCTTCATCATTTCTTCCGCCGATTCAAACGGTCCAACTAAATTTTTTCCAGCTTTAATGTCCGCAATCGCCTGATCAAGAATTTTTCTGGTTTTGGCGTTAGGCATCGGCGGCTCGGAAAAAACCACTCTCTTTTCGCGCACGAATTCGCGAAGATAAATATTGACAATAGCGCTCAAAGGCAAACCAAAATTCTTGGCCAGCGTTTGAGCGTCCTTTTTCAAATTTTTGTCTGTTTTTATGTTTATAACTGTTGTGTTCATAATAACCCTAGTGTATACCAGAGTTAGATTTTGTCAAAATTCTATTTTTTCAGCATCTCCTCCACCATTTTTATTTCCTCCAAAATACCATCTATCAAATCATAGTTTTCGGCTTCTTTGGCCGTCACCCATTTGTAATCAGTGCTGTCCTCGTCTAATTTAACCTCTCCGGAAAGAAATTCGCAATAATAACTTAAAACCAAGACGGGGATTCCGTCCGGTCGGATGAAAGTCAAATCCAAGAGATATTGCGGCTTTCCGATTTCAAGATTAACTTCTTCTTTGACTTCTCTTCTTAAAGCCGTTTCCACCGCGTTATACCACTGGTCGCCCTTGTGAGTCGGCGGAGTATCCACGTAATCATCGGTCTCAAGTCCGCCGCCGGGCACAGTCCATTTTCCCGGAAAAGCTTTTTTGCTTAAATTTCGACGAGTTATGAGAAACTTTCTGTCTTTATTGTAAATAATGGCAGTAATGGCTATTCTGTGAAGTTCTTTGTCTTTTATTTCCATACAAAAATTAAAACTTAACTTTGACCGGCTCTTTGGTCGCTTCTTCTTCCAACTCAAAAAATTCCTGCTTTTGGAAGTTGAAAATTTTAGCGACTATGTTGGAAGGGAAAGTATCAGTTTTGATGTTCAAATCGCGGACATTGCCGTTGTAAAATCTCCTGGCCGCTTGGATTTTATTTTCCGTGTCGGACAGCTCATTTTGCAGATTGACGAAACTTTCCACCGCCCGAAGTTGCGGATAGGCTTCCGCCACGGCAAAAATTGACTTCAATGCTTCTTTGACCTGATTATCGGCTTTTTCTTTTTCCTTGACCGATTGCGCCCCCAAAGCTCTGGCTCTGGCTTCCGTCACTTTCTCAAACGCCTCTCTTTCGTGAGTGGCGTAGCCCTTTACCGTTTCCACCAAATTCGGTATCAGATCGTACCGCCTTTTGAGCTGGACATCAATATCCGCCCACGCTTCTTTAACCCTATTAACCAATCGCACAAAACCATTGTAAATGGCGATAAACCAAATAACCGCGACTCCCAAAATACCGAATAAAATATAAGTAATGTTCATAAATTTTTTGTTTAAATAAATGTTACCGTTTTTATGCTGGATCATAATTTTGGTAACATTTTAATTTTTAATAAGTTACGCTTCCGCGCTTAAAATCTTCTTGGCAATTTTAAGATTGTCCATATTTTCTTTTATCAGCAGTTTGGCGTATTCCAAATCAATTTCGGCTATTTGCGAATCAATTTCATCCAGTTTCTTTTTTGTTCTGGCGTTCATTTCTCTTATTTCCTGCAATAATTTTTGCGGATCTTTCATGGTTTATGATTGTTTAGCGTATTTATTTAAATTACGAGTAATTCTTTTATACCAATCGACAACCCCATCTTTAATATCTTTTTCGGTGAATTTTCCGGGATGCTTTTCAGATTCATTTTTAATTTCCCCGATTAAAAGGTTAATCAATCCTTTTTTTTCGGCTATTTTTTTATTATTCATAAATCCTACAATGTTAAGATTTTTTATCACAATCTTTTTTATCTCTTCTTCCGTAAATGTTTCTTCTGGCTCGTTTAAAATTTCTTCTCCGGAATCTCCGCTTTCTGTTTTTTCTTCATCATCCGCTTCTTTCTTTTCATCTTCATAATCTTCATTTTTGTCTTTCTTGCTTTCGTTTTTCTTTTTCTCTTCTTCTGCGATTTCTTCTTTCGTTTTCCCGATTTTGTTTATTTTAGACAACTCTTTGTCCAAATCTTGTTTATTGATTTTTAAAATACTTAATCTGTTGTCCAGTTCTTTTTTTCTTAGGGCAATTTCGTTTAAATTATTAGCCATTTCATTCTTCCCCGCCTTCAAACTTTCAATTATCTGATTTTTGCTCCCTTCCAAAATGCCGGATTGTTCAATGAGTTTAATTTCGGAATCAATCTCTTTCAATTTCTTGCTTGTTTCTGTTTCCTCTTTTTTAGCAAACTCAAAAGCTCCTGAAACTTTATTAAGCAACTCTCCCGTCTGATTCATTCTTTCTTCCAGCGGTTCTTTGAATATGCTCAATTTATCTTCTAGCTCTTGTTTTTTGTCTTTTATCAAAGCGTCAAGATCGGATTGTTCTTCAGCCATTTTTTTCCGCAAATCTTCTTTTCCTTCAACGCTTAAATACTTAAGATTTTCCAGTTTGTCTTTATCGTTAAGATGTTTTTTAAGCTGTTCTTTTGATTTAACGAGATCGGCTTCAAAAACATACGCTTCGCCAATTTTACTGTCTCGCAATTTTAAGGTAGCCTCCATTTCTCCCCAACCGCTTCTTTTGCTTTCAACGATTTTCACGATTTTGCCGTCAATTTTTTCGTATCTTTTGGTAATTATCCTGTCTGGGGTTTCTTTTTTAAAATCGCCAGAAATATCAACCACATTCTTCTCAAGATATTCTCTTTCTTTTTTAGCATTTATCACAATATCAAAATCAATATCAAGACTTTTACCCTCAAACTCTTCGTTAATTTCCGTTTTATCCAAAAGCCCTCTTCCTTTTGATTTTAATAAGCCGTGCGATTCTTTGCGCAAGCCAAACCTAGTAAAATTTTCAAATTTCTGCCGAAAACCCGCTTTGGCATAAGCCAATTCGTCAAATTTATCATTTAATTTATCCGCCGCCACCCGTTTGTCCTGGAAGTCAACTTCCTTAAAAATATCCGTTTTATAAAACAAATTGAGGTTAGTATAAGTCTCTGCGTTTTCCGTCAAAAGGTTGTCAATGTCAGACAATGACAACCTTTCAGACGAAACTTCCGTCTTCTTTTGCTCAAAATTTTCTTTTTCTTTTTGTTCCGCTTTTTCCATTTCTTTATTCTAGCACATTATTTTTTCCCGCCAATTGTCCGCAAGCGGCCAGAATATCTTCGCCGAAACTGACGCGAAAAGTGACGGACACGCCGAGTTTTTTGAGCGCGTCAAAAAATTGAGTTCGTTTCGCTTGTGGCGAAGGTTTAAAATCCGCCCTGCCCGCCTCGCAAGCCAGATTGCTGGCGTTGCGGGCGAGGCCGGTATCGTGATATTTGATAAGATTGATGTGATACAAACTGTTTTTCACCAGCTTGGCTAGATTGGCGGCGTCTTCTGCGCGGTCATTGACGCCGTCAATCAGCAAATACTCAAACATCACTTTGCGGTTTGTTTTTTTAATGTAATCGTCCACCGCTTTCATAAGATCCGCCAACGGATATGTTTTATTTATCGGCATCAATTTTGTCCTTGTTTCGTCGTCAGCCGCGTGCAAAGAAATGGCCAAATTGACTTGCAAATTTTCCTCGGCGAATTTTTCTATGCCGGGAATTATGCCGCAAGTAGAAACGGAAATATGCCTGATGCCTAGATTAAATCCGTCTTTGTCGTTTAGAATTCTTATGGCCTGAATAGTATTATCGTAATTCAAAAACGGCTCTCCCATACCCATAAAAACGATATTGTTAACCTTTTCGTAGCGCTCATGGCAAGGCGAGACCTTGACATTGGATGTCAAGGTCTCGCCTTGCCATTGCCTTAAATGCCGGGCGAAAAATAAAACTTGGTCAATGATTTCTTCGCCGGTCAGATTTCTTTTCAAGCCCATTTTCCCTGTGGCGCAAAATCCGCAATTCATGGCGCAACCAGCTTGCGAAGAAACACAAACGGTGTTTCTTCCCGCTTTGGCGTCATCATCTTTCGTGTTTAAATGCTTCATTAAAACCACTTCTATAACATTCCCGTCTTTTAATTTAAAAACGGCTTTGGTTGAATCTTTGTTTTTTGATTCAAGTAAACTTAACATTTCCACGCTTGAAATCGGAAATTCTTTTTTTATTTCTTCCCGCAATTTTTTAGACAGAGTGGCCGCTTCGTCCCAAGCATTTATCAAATCAACAAACACCGCTTTTTTGATTTGCTTCAAACGATAATCTTTTTCTCCTTTATTTTTCAAAAATTTTTCCAGATTTATTATGTCCATATTATTCCAATAAAAAATTTTCCATTTCTTTTTTTTGTATTATTGGTTCCAAAGAATCATTCGCAAAAATCTCATAATCTTTTATCTTATTAAATTGATTTAAAATAATTCCTTTGTTGCAAAATGAATAATTGCCCCCGCTTATATATTCATCCCAACTTGACTTGGACATTGAATGTCCAAGTCGGTGAACTTTGTCATTTAAATTGACATAAACGCTTAAATGCAGCAGATATTCATTTGAATCAATGTGTACCGATTTATACCTTCCTTGGAACAAAGAACCGCTTCTTAAATACTTGTTATTAAAAAATTTTGTGTAACCATTTCCCAGTCGTTGCATAAATTTTTCTATTCCATTATCAACTGTCTGTTCCAATAAAAAATGGTAATGATTGGGATTTACGCAATAGCAAACAAAATTTACCAATTTATCTTTCTCTTTTTTTAACTTGGACATTGAATGTCCAAGTTTGTTTTTATTGAAAGAATTTTCATATATACTCCCTATTGGCGTGACGGAATTAAATTCGTCCATACTTTGTAAAAACCTATTAAAATCATCGCCACTAAGAAAAACCTTTCTCTTGTCCACACCCCTATTGAAAATGTGATAATATTCTTTATTAACAAACGGTGTCTTTCTCATACAACAATAATACCACTTGGACATTCAATGTCCAAGTGGGGTTAGTGTTCCTTTCGCAAAGCGAAAATCATAAACAAAGGAATTTTGTCGCGGATTTCATAATACCGTTTACTTTTTTCTTTTACGGCGGAAATTGCTTTTGGCTCCGCAAAATCAACAATTTGAAAACCTGATTCAAGAATATCTTTAATTGTGCTTTCAAGAGAACGATGATAATAACTTACATTAAGATCGCCAAACATCACACCATCGACTTGGCGGGTATTAAGATAATCCCCAATAATTTCATATCCACTATTTTTCTTAGATTTTTTGTAGCCAAGCAACGAGACTGACTCGTCTTCCGTGTCTGTCTCCTTAACTCCATATGCTACTGGATGGTGCGTTGATAATAATAAAATCGCATCATCTTTCATAACAGCAGAAATGCTATTCAATGCTTTCTTCCACGACTCGACATAATGCATAACCAAACTTGAATATACAAAATCAAATTTTTCGTCTAACTTAATATTTTCCATATCCATAACACGAAATTCAATATCAGGATAACTTTTCCGAGCGTACTCTATAAGACCTTCGGATGCGTCAATGCCAACAACATTACTCGCTCCCAAAGACTTTAAATGATCGCATTCCTCGCCGGTTCCGCATCCAACCGCCAAAACATTCTTGCCCATCAAGTCAGGCAATCGTTTATACATTGAGGGCTTTTCCACATATACATGCCCATAATTTTCCCCACTGCGCATCAACATAGCCCATTGCTCAGCATATTTACCGTAAGAATCTGTTGTTTTTTTATTTGTACTCATAAAAATTATTATACAGCCTTATAAATTTTTATGCCAAATCTCCACAAATAATCCTTGTAGTAGCACTTGGACATTCAATGTCCAAGTGGGGTTATCTTGGCCCAAAAAATTCCGTTTCGGCGTCGTCGGGGTGGGTGTAGCGAGAATAGCGGCGCATACCCATCAAGATTCCCAGCGCGGCGTAAACCGTGAGCATATGCGATCCGCCGTAGCTCAAAAAAGGCAAAGTGGCGCCGGTAATCGGCATTACCCCTATGTTCATTCCGATATTGACGAAAAAATGAGCCGTTAAAAAAATCGCCGTTCCGATGCCGTACAAAGATTCAAAATTACTCCGCCCCAAAGCGGCAATCCTGAAAATTCTCCAAATTATAATTCCGTAAAAAAGAAAAACAAAAAGCGCTCCGGCAAAACCCCATTCTTCGGCAAAAGCGGCAAAAACGAAGTCGGTTTGATGCTCCGGTAAAAACTCCAGTCGGCTCTGGCTGCCAAAACCTATTCCTTTGCCGAAAAACTGGCCAGAGCCGACGGCAATCATTGACTGCAAGGCGTTATACCCAGCCCCTCTCACATCTCTTGTTTGGTCAAGAAAAGTCAGTATGCGGACTTTTTGGTAGGGCTTGAAAACAAATAGCCAAGCCGACGCCAAAGTTACGACAACTATTAAAAAAATAGCCAAGAGATGCTTTTTGTTTATGCCCGACACCAGCATCATTCCCAGCCAGATTAAAAATATTATTACGGAAGAACCGAAATCGGGCTGGAGGAAAACAAAAATGGTCGGAATGAAGACATACAAACTTGGCAGAATAATATGCCTGATGTTGGCTATTTCTATGTGCCTCCTGGAAAAATATTTGGCTAAAATGAGGATGACGACAATTTTAAGCGGATCAGCCGGCTCAACGGAGAAAAATCCCAAATCAAACCAGCTGGCCGCGCCCTTGACCGTCTTGCCCAAAACAAGCAGGGCCGCCAAAAAAAAGCTCATCAAGACGAAAAAACCGGCGAGCAGTTCCGACTTGCGCAAAAATCGCCAATCAACAAGGCTGAAAACGAAGAAAACAAAAATGCCGATTCCTATCCAAAGCAACTGCCTTGTGAAATAATAATCGCTTTCGGCTCCGAAGGAGCGCATGCTTATAAGGCCGGCCGCAAGCAAGGGAATAGTCGCCAAAAATAAAATCCAATCTATGCCGACGTATTTTTGGATTATCTTCATAAAATATCATAAACTGAAAACCGACTGGGCGCTTATATATATTTCGTCGCGAGAATACTCCTCTCCGAACTTTTCCGGCCAGGTGAAAAATATGTCCACCGAAGCTCCTTCTTTTATCTCTCCGATTTTTGTGGCACTGGCGGCTATGGCGTTGCCGTCATCGGCATAAATCACGGCCACGGCGTAAATTCCTTTGATATCAGTCAAGGTTTTGTTTTCCAAGGTGGCGGAAATGGACGGTCTGGGACTGTCTTGGTATTCTTTTTTTGTCACGATCAAGCCGAGATTTTCGCCTTTATAGATTTCCCAATTTATATTTTTTTGAAATTCAAGAAAAACTTTGGCCGGTTTTCTTAACCCAGCATCTATGCCGTTTTCAAAAATAGCGAATTCCCGCCCGGGGTTTACAAAAATTTCCCCTTCTCTTGAAGCTATCAAGATGTTTCTGTCGTCATAAAATTTAAACTGATATTTGGCCGACTTGACCGAGAGAAACAGGTTCCTGTTTTCCGCCAGCGCCACTGCGTCATAAATATTTCCAGTAACTTTAAGAGGCTTGCTCCACAAAACGGCCAAATCTTTTATTTCCCCGAGGCATTCTTTCGAACATTGCCCTCCGCAATCAACGCCTTTTTCGTCTTGATTCTGTTTTTTGTCGGTACAGCTTGGAACGGTAATGTTCAAATAAAAACCAACAGCCACTCCGATAATAATAATTAGGAAAACCGAAAAATAAGTCAGTTGTTTTTTTGCCGCCCAAGATATAGCCATAAGATAAGTATATAAAAATTTGGCAAAAATAAAAGCCACAAAATATCAAGGTCTCTCCTTGCGGCAAGAAGAGACCTTGATATTTTAATTGAATGCTTGGTTCTGGCGGCTAGCTACTTTCCCCAAAAGAGTATCATTGCCGCTACCATGTTTCACTTCCGTGTTCGGAATGGGAACGGGTGGTGCCATGGCGCCAAGCCACCAAAACCAAACATTCAATTCGTCAACAGGACAGTGTGGCAAAGAAAAATTTTGAGACGCGTCGGAGCCCACCGCGCTTCGCGGAAGGGTGAAGCGCGAAAAATTTTTCTTCGCCACACTGTCCTCTAAAAAAATATTTCGAAATCCCGCCGAGCGGGATAAACTTTACAAATTTCCTAATAGGAATCAGACAATTAGTACTTCTCGGCTCAATCCCGCTTTTAGCGGGACTAACACACCTTGCGGTGCTTACACCTAAAGCCTATCAAGGT
>Ga0209212_1001295_pt1 | contig 41928 bp, 41 predicted proteins | sample RifGroC2_FD_183996 | JGI IMG/M metagenome (GOLD analysis project Ga0209212, IMG submission 183996) | Groundwater microbial communities from Rifle, Colorado, USA - Groundwater C2 (SPAdes) (version 2) | ecosystem: Environmental > Aquatic > Deep subsurface > Groundwater | place: Rifle, Colorado... | reverse complement strand
CGGCATGCACCAGGCGTTGACCTGTTTGTCCTCCACCAGGTTGAATTCCCACTTGTAATCCGCCAGATGCTCTTTCAGGCCGCTGCTGATGAAGTAGCGCTCCACCGCGTTCTGCACGCGCTGTCCTACCCGCTTGACCATGGCCACCTGCTGCTGGTTCCGGCTGACCTTGTTCTCCTTCAGGAAGGTGCCGTACTGCTGGTTGCTCATCGAAAGCATCGACGAACCGGGAATCAGGTTGAGCTGCGAGCGGCCGGTAATCGGGACGGTGCTGCAGGCGCCCAGGAGAAACAGGCAGATCGACAGGGTTATGTAACGGAACATGAAAGGCCTCCTCAGGTCAGTATCTTTGCCAGCAGGTCAAGCAACGGCTGGGGATGAACACCCAGCAGCAGCGTGGCTGCGGTCGGCACGGCCAGCGCGATGATTTCGGAAAAGCCCGGTGAACGAAGCTGGTTGGAATCTCCGGCCGGTTTCATGTACAGCATCACCACCACCCGCAGGTAGAAAAAAACCGCCACCAGCGCCGCCAGTATGCCGATAATTGCCAGGGTTGTCTCCCCCTGCCGCAGCGCCGCGTTGAATACTCCGAACTTGCCGATGAATCCCGCCGTTGGCGGTATCCCGGCCAGCGAGAACATCGCCACCGCCAGCGCAATGCCTGCCAGCGGACAGCGGTAGCCCAGGCCGCGATAGTCATCCAGCCGGTCCGGTTCGAAGCGGTCCGACAGCGCCGACAGCGCGCCGAAGGCAGCCAGGCCGGCCGTGGCGTAGATCACGATGTAGAAGACCGCTGCCCGCAGGCCGCCGGACGGGGCCGCCACCAGCGCCAGCGCCACGTAGCCCATCTGCCCGACCGATGACCAGGCCAGCATGCGCTTGAGGCTGCTCTGCCGCAGCGCCGCGAAGTTGCCGGCCAGCATGGAAAACAGCGCCAGTGCCCAGAGCAAGTCGCGCAGGCCGTGCCAGGCGCCGAAGAGCGGCAGCAGGAGCAGCATCGCCGCCAGCGAGGCACCTTTGGAAGCGGTGGAGAGCAGTGCCGTGACCGGCGCCGGAGCGCCCTGGTAAACATCGGCGGTCCAGAGGTGGGCCGGCGCCAGCGACAGCTTGAAGGCCATCCCCAGCAGGACCAGGCCGGCGCCACCAAGAAAGAGCGCTTCGGGATGGTTTGCCGCCGAAGCCAGTCCGGACAGCTTGAGCGTGCCGGTGGCGGCGTAGAGCAGCGCCATGCCCATTCCCATAATTGCGGCCGAGAGGGTGCCGTTCAGCAGGTATTTCAGTCCGGCTTCGCCACCCTTGACCGAGTCGCGCTTGATCGCCACCAGGATGTAAAATGCGAAGGTGAAGGCTTCCAGCCCCAGAAAAAGCATCAGCAGATCGCTTGCGGTGCAGGCCGCGCCCATCCCGGCCAGCGCGAAAAGCAGTGTGGCGGGGTATTCCTCGCCGGTGATGCCGCGCCGGCGATTGTAGCCGGCCGCCAGCAGCAGCGCCACCAGGCCGATCGAATCGAGAAATACCCAAAAGAAGCGCGAGAAGGGGGTTACGGACAGGCCGGGCATGACCGCCCCGGCCGGAAGCAGCAGGCTCCAGAGCAGCGCCGCTGCGATCAGCGCCCCGGCCAGTTCGTACAGGTAGCCGCCCGGCCTGAGCGCCCCGGCCAGCAGAACCAGAACGCTGCCGCCGGCCAGGATCAGCAACGGCATCATAGCGAATAAGTCGGCCTGGCTCACAAACCACCCCCGGTCAGCAGCTGAACCGGACCATGGATCAAGTCCAGAAGCGGCGCGGGGTGAACCCCCATCCAGACGTCAACAGTCGCCAGCACCGCCAGGATCAAGAGTTCACGCGGCGACAGGTCAGCCAGAGCTAGCGGTTGCCGTTCCTTCTGGAAAATCACCTCCTGAACCAGGCGCACGGTGTAGATCAGGGTCAGGACGATGCCGATGAAGGCCAGTGCGGCCACCAGCGGCGCTTTCTTCATCGTTCCGGCCAGCACCAGGAATTCCCCCACGAAGTTGTTCAGGCCGGGCAGCCCCAGCGAGGCCAGCGAAAAGAACAGGAAGAAGAACGAGTATTGCGGAATCTTGCCCCACAGGCCCCCGAAGGCGGCGATCTCGCGGGTGTGGGCACGTTCGTCCAGCATGCCCACCAGGCAGAACAGCGCCCCGGTGGTTATTCCGTGGTTGGCCATCTGCAGGATCGAACCGGACAATGCCACCGGCTGCCAGGCAGCGATGCCGATGGCGACGTAACCCATGTGGGCGATGCTGGAGTAGGCGATCAGGCGTTTCATATCCTCCTGGGCAAAGGCCACCAGCGATGCGTAGATGATGCCGATCAGGGCCAGAGTATAAAACAGCGGGGTCAGGGTCTGGGCCGCCAGAGGAAAGAGCGGGTAACCGAAGCGGATCAGTCCGTAGCTGCCGGTTTTCAGCAAAAGCCCGGCCAGTATGACGCTGCCGGCGGTGGGCGCATCGGTGTGGGCATCCGGCAGCCAGGTGTGCAGCGGGAAGAGCGGGAACTTGATCGCGAAGGCCAAAAAGAAAGCGGCAAACAGCCAGAGCTGGGTGTCGGCCGGGAGCTGGGTCTTGAGCAGTTCGTGCAGTCCGAAGGTGGCGATGCCGGTCTGTTTGGCGTGCAAAAGCTGCAGCGCGATGATCGCCAGCAGCATCAGCAGTGAGCCGAACATGGTGAACAGGAAGAATTTGATCGTGGAATAGATCTTGCGGCCATGCCCCCAGATGCCGATCAGGAAGAACATCGGGATCAGCATCACCTCCCAGAACAGGTAGAACAGCGCCAGGTCCAGGGCCAGGAAGACCCCCATGATGCCGGCCTCCATCGTCAGCATCAGCGTCAGGAACAGCCCGGTCTTTTCCTTGATCGAATTCCACGATACCAGGAGCGCGATGCAGAAGGTGAAGGAGGTCAGCAGCACCATCAGGAGCGAGATGCCGTCCAGGCCCAGGGTGTAGCGGATGCCGAAAGCCGGAATCCAGGGCGCATCCTCCACCAGCAGATACCCGGGCAGTTTTGCCTGCAGCGGCGTCAATTCCCGCCAGGAACCGTACAGCCAGGCCGACAGCGCCAGTTCCAGCAGTCCCACGCCCAGGGCGACCGGGCGTGCCGATACACGGCAGTTCCAGAGCGGCAGCAGCGCCAGGCAGCCGGCCAGCGGCAGCAGGATCAGGATTGTCAGCAGCGGATATTCAGTGAACACAGATACCTTCTTGAAATTGACCTTGTTGCATTATCAACAAATCAGCTTGCTTGGCAATGCCTTTGAATGTAGTCCCTTGCGATTATTCCGGCAATCTCTTCCTGGTCCAGGCCGGTGCAGTCAATGGTTGTCCCGGCATACTTCTCATAGAGAACCTGCCGTTCGTTGTACAGATCCAGAAAACTCTGCTCCTTGGATCTGGCGATGCCCCTGGTCTTGAAATTGCGAATCCGTTTCAGAATCTCCTGATAGTCCACTCTCAGGAAGGTTATCTCCGAAATTTCCCGCAGGTGCGCCATGGCCGGTTCACTGTAAACCGCGCTGCCACCGGTAGCAATCACATGCCTGGCGACTTTCATGTTCAGGATTTCACGCTCCTCGATTCTTCTCAGGTTCAGGTGGTCACTCTCGTCGATGATACGTTGCAATGATTTTTGCTGGCTGAGCTGGATTAGGATGTCGGTATCAACAAAGTTGAACGACAACAGCTTGGCCAGGATGATCCCGACCGTGCTTTTCCCCGCTCCGGGCATGCCGATCAGTGTCAGGTTCGGTTTCATAATGATAACTTCCGGGAAATACACTTTTTTGACAAGCGTCAAGTATTCTAAGGAAAAAGAGGTATAGTGTTTCTACCATATTAACCGAAAAAAACCACCATTCGAGTTTACTCGAACAAACTGAAGAAAAGGGAGGAAATACAGATGAGCATGTTTTGTAATCAATGCGAGCAGGCAGCAAACGGAGTCGGTTGCAACATTTCCGGTGTATGCGGTAAAAGCCCGCAGGTAGCGTCACTGCAGGATCACCTGCTGTACGGTCTGAAAAGCCTGGCACTGTATGCCGACAAACTGGGGCGCAACGCCGAGATCGATCGTTTCACGATCGAGGGGCTCTTCACCACCGTTACCAACGTGGATTTCGATGCCCGTCACATCGGCGGGGTCATCAAACGCTGCTACGAACTGAAAGAGAAGGCCAAAGCCGCAGCCGGCGCAAATCTCTCCGGTCCGGCGGCCGACTGGAAACCGGCTGACGATCTGGACGGCATGGTCAGGCAAGCCGAGGCTTACGGCATCAACGGCCAGCACGTTAACGAAGACATCCGTTCCGTGATCGAGATCCTGATGTACGGCCTCAAGGGGATGGCGGCCTACATGGATCACGCCATGATCCTGGGGCGCAGCGACGACGAGGTGCTTGCCTTCGTGCAGAAGGCGCTGGCGGCAACCACCGACGCCAACCTGGGGCTGATGGATTTTGTCGGCCTGGCAATGGAGTGCGGCAAGCACAACCTGACCGTGATGGGTCTTTTGAATGCGGCTCATACCGATACCTACGGCCATCCGGTTCCGACTCCGGTCCAGCTGGGCACCAAGGCCGGCAAGGCCATCCTGGTGACCGGCCACGACCTGAAGATGCTGGAGGAACTGCTCAAACAGACCGAAGGCAAGGGCATCAACATCTACACCCACGGAGAGATGCTGCCGGCCCACGGTTATCCCGGCCTGAAGAAGTACTCGCACCTGGTCGGCAATTTCGGCGGCGCCTGGCAGGATCAGGCCAAGGAGTTCGTTAACTTCCCCGGCGCGATCATCTTTAACACCAACTGTATCCAGAAGCCGTCTGACAGCTACAAGGACCGCCTCTACACCTGGGGCCTGGTGGGCTGGCCGGATGTCAAGCACGTCGATGGCTGGGATTTCAGCGAAGTTATCAACAAGGCTCTTGAACTGCCCGGTCTGCCGGAAAATCCGGGCCAGGAAATCCTGACCGGGTTCGGCCACAATGCGGTGCTGGGTGTGGCCGACAAGATCATTGCCGCGGTCAAGTCCGGCGCGATCAAGCACTTCTTCCTGATCGGCGGCTGCGACGGCGCCAAATCTGGACGTAACTACTACACCGAGTTTGCCGAGAAACTTCCACAGGATACGGTGATTCTGACTTTGGCCTGCGGCAAGTACCGCTTCAACAAACTGGAGTTCGGCGACATCGGCGGCATTCCGCGCCTGCTGGACGTCGGCCAGTGCAACGACGCCTATTCGGCCATCCAGATCGCGGTGGCCCTGGCGGGCGCTTTCGAGTGCGGAGTCAACGACCTGCCGCTCTCGATGATCCTCTCCTGGTACGAGCAGAAGGCGGTCGTGATCCTGTTGACACTGCTGCACCTGGGCATCAAGAACATCAAGCTGGGACCGACACTGCCGGCTTTCATCACCCCCAACGTGCTCAACTTCCTGGTTGAGAACTTCAACATCGCCCCGATCACCACGGTCGAAGCCGATATGAAGGCGATTCTCGGATAGTTTTCTGTAATTTGTGGAAATAAAAAGGCGTGGAGCTTCGGCTCCGCGCCTTTTTTGCTTATAAGTGAAGATAAATTGTGGCACGGGTAGCGAGGGGTGGTGTATAAAGTATCAGAAGATTAGATGGTTTGAATCGCATCATACCATCCACTTGTAAGAGAGTAGGATGAGGCCAACCGCGAAAGGGGACGACATGCCAATCATCAGTATGTTTTACGGGATCATCGTCTATATGTATGCACTGGACAACCGTCAGCATCATCAAGCGCACATTCATGTGGAATACCAGGGTGCGGAGGCTGTTATCGCCATACCCAGCGGAGAGATCCTCGCCGGAGAAATGCCGACAAATAAAATGAAACTTCTCCAAGCATGGATTGAAATTCATCATGAAGAGTTGCTGGCTGATTGGGCTATTGCCATAAAGGGTGGCGAAATCTTCCGGATCGAACCTCTTCACTAACGGAGATTCTTATGAATCCACGCGTAAAGCATGTGCAACCCCTGGAGAATTTTAGGCTTCGTCTTACCTTTGCCAACGGAGAAAAGCGACTATTTGACGTATCGCCCTATCTCGCCTATCCCGCTTTCAAGCGCCTGGTCAATCCGGCTTTTTTCTCGCTGGGCCATGCCGACCATGGGACTGTTGTCTGGCCGGATAACATAGATTTATGCCCGGACACACTCTATCTGGACAGCGTGAGAGAGAAACAGGAAGACTATTCGGTTGATTCACTGGATAAGGCTGAGGGCAGTTAGTCGTGAAGCACGAGATGAAATTTTCAGGCCACGGGTTGGGCATGGCTTGTTGTTTGATATGTGGGGAGCGGAGATGGAATGGTGGCTCGGACGGCTGGTGTGGTGTATGGAAGTGGTTGAAACTTACGGCTTATTTTAAATGGCTAACACGCATTTAACCCGATAATTTTATAATGAATCACCCCGCCGCAAGCAGCGGGGTATCTGTAACCTTAGTTGATGTTTGAATCGCCCCAAGGGGCGGGGAATTTACCAAAAGAGTTCATTGACTGAGGACAGTATGTCTGAACGTGATTTTCCTTTTATCCCACAAGATGTCGCTGATGTGGATACAGCAGCAGACGGCATTCCCGTAGAACTTCTGGGAGATCCAAAAAGACAGGCTGTACATTCTATTTCAGGGGGTGTTTATCAAGCTTGGTGCTCAATTGACGCATGGTTGCGATTAACTAGCGCTGACGAAGTAATATATTTGGAAGGAGCTGAAGACTTCGATCTCATCAGGAAAGATGGCGCGGTCGCCGTTCAGGTCAAGCGTAATTCAGATCCAATCTCACTGGCTTATGGAAAGGCTCGTGATGCTTTGGAGAATTTCTGGTCCCTTGTCAGTAAGGATCGTTCCAGACACGTTGCGTTCCAATATTTGACTACAAGCACCATTGCAATGGAGAAAGACGCGAGCTTTGATGGCCTTAGCGGAATTGAAGCATGGCGGGTCGCACGTACCAGTCTTGACATGACCGCAAAACTGGTAACGTTCTTGGTAGGAAAGCTGGATGCTCATAGTCCATTACGCTCGTTTTTAGCTACGTCAACAACTGAGGAAGTTCAGCAACAGCTCATTCAACGGGTACACTGGCTTACAGACCAGCCTGACATTGACGTAGTTAAACAAAGCGTTGATGATCGGATCACTGTCTTCTTACGAGGCCAGCGGCAATCTGTTCGCCTCGCGCCAAAAGTTCAAAAACATCTCTGGTCTCGTTTTTGGGAAATAATAATTGAGAAAGTGTCTGCCAATCGGTGTCTCACACTCGCAGAATTGCTTCGGCAAGTGGAAGAAGCAACAACTGCGTACCTTCCCTTGCCCGTGGACCAACTGCCAGATTTACTCGCGAACGCAAATCCAGGATTAGGGTTACTCAATCTATTGCTCGAAAAGACGCCTAAGCCACCAGAACCACTTCTGAGTAGGCCAGCGCTTACTCAGCAATTGGAGAACTTAGTCATACAACGCCGAGTAGTACTCCTGACTGGGACTGTCCACAAAGGTAAGTCAACCATTGCACAATTGGTTGCGTCAACTTTATGCCCTGATGCTTGGTGGGTGAACCTGACGGGACGAAGACTTGATCAAGTAGATAATCTCTTTCTTGCGTTGGCTGGTCGGATCGAAAACGGTGATTGCCCCGGCCTGGTAATCATCGACGATCTCAATATCAGTCCGAACGCCCACCGCGTGTATCGAGACTCTCTTTCGCTAGTGTTGCATAGAGCAGGTACTTCAGGGTATGGCGTCCTGCTTACTTCGCAGGAAGTATCAAGTGAATTGATCTCCACATCGAATTTTAAGAACATCGAGATTCTTGATGTGCCCGAACTGAGCACTGACGAAGTGCAGATTCTGTGCGTTGAGCACGGCTGCGCTGTTGAACTTGCTAGTATTTGGGCCTCCTTGGTTTGGGTGTGGACAAAAGGACACCCGAAGCTAGTCCAGGTACGAATTGCCGAGTTAGTTGCTCGCGGGTGGCCATCCCCAAGTTCAACAGACATGATGCAACAGTCATCTGCTGTGGTTTCAGAGCGTCATGTGGCCCGACGCCTGCTAAGTGAGTCTGTATCAACAACCACAGCGGAATTTGTCTACACTGTATCTGAGAGTTCCGTGCCATTAGCTCGCTCGGTTGGGATTCAATTGGCGGAATCTATCGATGGACTGTCGAATGCGGGTGACGTTCTCGATAGTCTTATTGGAAAATGGTTTGAGCGGCTGGACGGGAATAGGTTTCGAACTACCTCGTTATTGCATGGCGCAGCGTCGGAGGTCTGGTCCCAAGAGAAACGAAAGCTTGCGCATATACGGCTGCACGACGCCATCCTCGCTAAGAAAAACCTGGACCCGGCAGAAGCAGCGTCCCTCCTTTTCCATGCCTTTATCGCTGGAGATCGAAAGCGGCTGGCACTTACAGCATTACGGTTGCAAATGATCAAGGGGCATGAGGCAAAACGCGAGGTTGAGAGGCAGCTCTTGTGGCTTCCACTTGTTGCACTTGAACCGGGACAATCCATTACGAATGAGCCCTTTGCAGCAGCCACTCTTAGAGGATTGCAGTTTCGTGTGGCTTCGACGCTAGACGCAGACAGCTTGCCACAGATATGCGAGCGATGGGTTGAAGAAACCGAACTTATAACGCATCCTGAGGCAAAAGCTGCTTCGCAGGCAATGATGTGGTTTTCTATTGGTTCTGCAGAATGTACTAATGTACCTCTCTTGTCCCGTCTTGAGGCAATTATGGGTATTTCAACACTCAGTGGTGAATTGCAGGAACTCGAAGCCGAAAGTACAAGAAAATTCTTCAATCACCTTGATTCCGAGAATTATCTCCCCCCAGATGGGACTTTAACCCAGATCATGTTGTTAAGCGCAGTTCGATGTGTACGCGACACAAAGTCTCTTTTGCAGCTTGTGCAATGGCTGGATCAAATCGCAACGGATGATATGCGACGAGATTTCGATTCCATGCTGGAGTGGCCACTGGTGCAAGGTCTTGGTGCCTTCGTGCATAGCGCATGGGCTGCCAAACATGAAGAAACCACTGCATGGGAGCCATGGTTGCAACTTTTCGCAGAGTTGGATGACTATGCCAAACGACGTGGTTCTTCAAGATTAGGCAGGGAGGCAGCGAAAGCTAAAGCAATCATTTTGACTGAATACCTTGACCGCAGCCAAGAAGCTTTAGATGCCCTCAAACAAGCTGAATTGTCATTTGGATCTTCCTCAATCCTTGTTGAACAAAGGGCCAACGTACTTTTTCAGGTGAAGAACGATGAAAAAGTTCTTGATATTTGGAACGAGCTAACGAGAGATTCGAGTAATAAGATTGTACTTGATCCGTTTGCCTGCAGGCGAGCGGCCATGAGTGCTGCCCGCCTGAAACGTTGGAGCGAGGCGGAGCAAATTTTTTGCGACAGTGCTAACTCCATCGAGCCAGGGACCTTCGAAGTAACAAAGTTTGGCCTGAAAGTGGACGGCGCACTCACAGCCTCTTTGGGTGGTCGCCAAGCTTCTGCCGCAAGGTTATTGGGTGAGGCGGTATTAGCTCTACCAGAGGAAGCAAGCAACGAAGGCGATGATCGATGGGAGGCTGTACAGCGAGTTGCATCTGAAGTTTGTGGAATAATTGAAAGTGCGTTAAAGGACGAAAAGGACGCTGAGATAAAGTTTGAGCCTGGGTACGCGAGCTCACCTGACCGAAAAGTTTCCAAGGTTGAAGCTGGCCAAATAGCAAGAAGTAAGATGATTCGGGCAAGAATTTTGAAGCTCAACGCCATGCTCGGCTTGGACTTGCCTCATCTCGATGATGAGCTGAAAATACTCGCGGCATCAAGATACTTTCTTGTACGCTTGTATGCTGTGCAAGCTCAACTTGCACAGGCTTTTCGTTCTGGTGCAGGTGTTGAATTTATCGAGTGTCTACTTGCTTTTGACGCTACGGTTGACAGCGTTTCACGTAGGGATCGTGGAAAGTCTTTATTGATTCCTGATGACGGAGTTGAACAAGAAAAACCATCCGCACCCGAACGATGGTTCGGATTTCTAGCTGCTGGCATCTGCTGTGCTGGCCATGACCTTGCAGCTAACTTGCCGATTTGGCTTGATGTATGTCAACGAAAGCTTGATCCAAATGCTCCGTTGACGATTGCCGTTCAGCAAATTATTAATGGGGCCACGCTAGCTTCGCATGAACTGGAATATGCAGTCATGAGCCCATCGAATCCTGTTCCGCTACGTTGTGGAGCTGCGGCAAGACTTTTGATGGAACCTCTCACGCCAGACAAAGTGTTATCCCTTCAATGTCTGCTTACTTCTGCATTAGTTAACGATGATAGTTATGCTTTCCAGGGACTCTTCAATCACCATGTCGCACGGCGTTTTTCCGAAATTTGGAGGGCCTATTCACAAAGTCCGTTCCTATTCTATTCACCGCGTACATCGATACCTGAGCTTATAAGCACGTTGAATGATGTTGAGCATGAGAACGGCACGTTGCGAACCTTACTTTTGAGGGCGTCGAAATGCCTACACAAACCCCTTGGAAATTTCATGGTTCGTGTCTGGTAAATTCAGTTAAACTAAAGAAATGTCTATGGAGTCTGTCCTTAAAATTGATAATTTCTCGTAGGTAAACCCTCTCCTCTGGTGGGATTCCAGAGTTTGACAGCGGATAGCTATTCGAAAAACACAAGGAGACAGCCATGCTCCAGATAACAGACAAACTTCTCAAGGAAATGACAGAAACATCGTGCGGGGAGTAATCCCAGCAAGATAATTCTCTTTGGCTCATACGCGCGGGGAACTGCGCGGCCTGATTCTGACCTGGTTTTTTTGGTTGTCGAGGATGGCCCGCTCAATGCCCGACGGAGCAGGGAATCCGAGATGGTGAAGCTTTGGGAAGTCTGCTTCGATTACAACATCCCGCTTGATTTTCTGATGTACTTTCCTGAGGAGATCGATCAGTGGAAGGATGTGCGGAATCATGTGATCGCCCATGTTCTCAAGGACGGAAATGTACTCAATGGACGCAGCTGATCAGGAACGCCAGTTTCTGAAAACCAGGTCTGAACTCAAGATCACCACAACAGTTCACGTCCCGAGACGTACTCCCGCAGTCTGCCGCTGAGCGGGTCCCGGAACTGCACGGATTTGGCTACAAGCTGCAATGGTGTCTCAAAGTTGTCGGCGCTTTCCGGCTGCAGTTGCGGATAGTAGCGGTCGTTCAGGATTCCGCAGCCGATTCCGCTCATATGAACCCGCAACTGGTGGGTCTTGCCGGTGATCGGCCGCAAAACGAAGCAGCCTTTGCCGTCTTTCACATCCACCAGCCTGATCGTGGAGCGGGCATTGGTTTCACCCGCGACGCTCTGCATGCGGAACCAGGGCTCTCCCCGTACGATTCTGTCCTCAATGGTCCATGAGGTCTTGCCATCAACCGGCAGGTTGGCCGAAATCGCCAGATAGCTCTTTTCAACCCGGCCATTCATGAAAAGCTCTCCGTATCGGCCGCGTGTCTCCTTGTTGACTGAGAACAGGACGATTCCGGCGGTTTCACGGTCGATACGGTGGAGCGGCGCCAGATCAGGGATTCCGGTGGTTATCCTCAGGCGATTCAGCAGGCACTCGTCAACATAGCGGCCACCCGGTGTTACCGGCAGGAAGTGCGGCTTGCAGGCGACCAGGATCTGGTCGTCCCGGTGGAGTATCTCTTCCGCGAAAGGGATGTGCGGCTCGTCGTTGACCTCACGAAAATAGAAGATCCGCATTTGCGGGACATACTCGGTGTCCGGCGTTATCGGGAGCATACGGTCGTCGTGCACCTTTCCTTCCCCAATGCGTTTTTCCCAGGCATCCCGGGTAATAGCCGGAAACCTGCTGCTCAAAAAACAGAGAATCGAGGGGTAGGGTTTATTGATTTTCGGTAGTGTAACCACGGATGGATAGTTTGATGTCCCCATATTGCTTTTCCTGTTTGAATTAAGTATTTTAAACGTCAGGTTGTTGTCTGGAACGGGGCAGAATAAAGATCCTGCCCTGTTCCGGTCAAATTCATATTGACTTATCTATCTTCCATCATTGACAATTTAGCAATAATTCTTTAGCATTCAACTACACTACTTATTCATGCGAATTTCAATGCGATACATAGCTGCCACGATACTGCTGATTATCAGTTTAGTCATGCCGCTTGCCTGCGATGCTGCCCGCCTGCTGGATATGGTAGGCTCCGTAAAGGTCGCGCATTCACAGATTCCCTCCGACGACGGTGATGATGAGCGCCACTGCCCGGAGTGTCCTCCCGGCCACCACTGCGAAAGTGACTGTTGTTCAAACTTTGCGCCCCTGTTTCAAAGTTCGTTTCCTGATTATATCCCCATGCCTGGTTTTCTGCATTTCTCCACAATAAACAGTAAACCGACGCAGGTCTATTTTTCCATTTTTGTTCCTCCGCAGAATTTTGTCGCCTGATGCCCCGAATCCGTTCTATGTCCTTAAGCTTAGAGGGCTGAACTTCGCAACCATGGGTTGCGAGCCGAACCTTGCGACTAAAAAAGGAGTTTGAAAAAGTGACAAACAATAAGCGCGATTTTTTACAATCTCTCTGGGATTTTTTCTGTTCACTCAAGCTGACCATGTCTCTGTTGATTGGCTTGGCTCTGATCTCGATCATCGGCACGATTATTCCCCAAGGCAGCCTGCCGCCGGAGTATGTGCAGGCGATCAGTCCGGCCAAGCTCAAGCTTTACAAAACACTGGGCTTTTTTGACATGTACCACTCCTGGTGGTTCATTCTGCTGCTCTATCTGCTGACCGTCAACCTGGTGGCCTGCTCCATCAAGCGTCTCCCGCATATTTGGAAGACGATCACCAATCCGGTGACGATCTTCAACAGTGCCCTGGAAAAATCCCTCTCCGGAGTGACAGAGTTTCCCCATACCGGTGAACCTGCCGTGGTGAAGGAGAGGGTTGCCGCTTTTCTGAAGATCGAATTTGCCGAACCGGTGGTGACCGAGTCCGGCGGTGACTGGCACCTGTTTGCCCAGAAAACTCCCTGGTGCCGTCTGGCGGTCTATTGCGTCCACCTGAGCGTCATCATCATTTTCATCGGAGCCATAATCGGGTCGGTCTTCGGTTACAAGGGCTTTGTCAACATCATGGAAGGGGAATCGGTCTCCAAGGTGATGTCCCGCTCTAACGAGGAGATCGACCTGGGCTTCTCACTGCGTTGCGAGCAGTTCAGCGTGGCCCATTACGCCAGCGGCGCGCCAAAGGAGTTCAAGAGCATCCTGACCGTGCTGGAAAACGGCCGGCCGGTGCCGGATTACACCAACGCCCGTGTGATCGTAAACGATCCTTTGACCTATAAGGGGATTACCTTCTACCAATCCAGTTACGGCAATGCCGGCAACTACTTCTTCACCGTCAGCGATCTGAGCGGTAAGAATCCGGTTCCCCTGACAATCGAAGGCAAATCGTCGGTAACTTTGCCCGACGGCAGCAGCCTGCATGTGATCGAGGCGACCAGGGACGTTGCGGAATTCGCTCCGGGGCTGTCCGGTCCGGCTGCACAGGTGGAGTTGCATGCCGCCAACGGTAAAAGCGAAAGCTTCGTGGTTTATGCCAACCACCCCGAGTTGAACATCCAGCATGCGCAACAGCATGGCGGCGGACCGGTAATCCACTACAAGGGCGCTCAGGAGCGGATGTACACCGGTCTGCAGGTGGCCAAGGACCCCGGTGTCGAAGTGGTCTGGCTGGGATGCCTGTTGATGGTGATCGGCATCTACGCCGCTTTCTTCATGTCGCACCGACGTGTCTGGGTGCGGATTCAAAATGGTGTTGTCACGATCGGAGGCAACGCCAGTAAAAACCAGGCCGGTTTCCAGCTCTGTCTTGACCGGCTGGCGAGCAAACTTAAAACAGACCTTTCCGGGGAGGAAAAACCATGACCAGTTCGCTTTTGTTTAATGTAACAACTTTTGCCTATTTGATTTCGATGCTGCTGTTTTTCGCATTTCTGGCCAGCCGTGCCAAAGCTCTTGGCACTGCCGGGATGATTGCCGCCTATGTCGGGCTCCTGGCCCAGACCGTCGCAATCGCGCTGCGCTGGAAGGAATCCTACGACATGGGCGTGGGGCATGCGCCGCTCTCCAACCTGTACGAGTCGGTGGTGTTCTTCGCCTGGACCATCGTGCTGATCTACGCCCTGCTTGATATCAAATACAAATACCGGGTGATCGGCGCCTTCGTGATGCCATTTGCGCTGCTGGGCATGGCCTGGGCGCAGCTGGGGCTGAACACCGGTATCGAGCCGCTGGTGCCGGCGCTGCAGAGCAACTGGCTGCTCTATCACGTCATCACCTGCTTCCTCGGTTATGCCGCCTTTGCGGTGGCCTGCGGCATCTCGATCATGTACCTGATCAAGGCCGCTTTTGAAACCGGCGGCAACGGCAGTTCCGGTGGCGTAATCGCCATGTTCCCGCCGATCAAGGTTCTGGACGACCTGAACTATCGCGCGATCATGGTCGGCTTTCCGCTGTTGACGCTCGGCATCATCACCGGGGCGGCCTGGGCCAACTACGCCTGGGGCACCTACTGGAGCTGGGACCCCAAGGAAACCTGGTCGCTGATCGTCTGGTTCGTATATGCCGCTTTCCTTCATGCCCGCATCACCAAGGGCTGGGTCGGCAAACGGGCCGCCTGGCTCTCGATTGTCGGCTTTGCGGCCACGATCTTCTGCTATCTGGGAGTCAACCTGTTTCTGTCCGGTCTGCACAGTTATGGAGGCGGAAAATAAAATGCCCTTGACAAACCCGGCAACGCTGATTACATTAGCTATCAGTAAAGGGGAGTAGCTATCAGCCGGAGACATGGCTGACCCCATGCCCGTCAACACAGTCGCAAGACTCGGGCTGGGACGATAATAATCGCAAGCAAGACCTTTATCCAATGCGTATCACGCCGTGGGTAAAGGTCTTTTTTATTACCCCGGCGAAGCAAATAAATCGTCGGAGGTATATAGTCATGATGAACCGCTTCAAAACAACAATTCTTCTTTCCCTGCTTACCATTCTGCTGGTCTCGATGGGTGGAGCTATCGGCGGCCAGGGGGGCATGATCATCGCCTTCGGTATGGCGGCCGTGATGAACTTCGGCTCCTACTGGTTTTCCGACAAGATCGTCCTCAAGATGTACAACGCCCAGGAAATTACCCGCGAGGTTCATCCGTCTTTCTACGGCATGGTCGAGCGTCTGGCCGGTCGGGCCGGGCTGCCGATGCCCAAGGTCTACATCATTCCGGACGATTCCCCCAACGCCTTTGCCACCGGCCGTAACCCGGAACATGCCGCCGTGGCCGCCACCGAAGGCATCCTGCGCATTCTCACGCCGGATGAGCTGGAAGGGGTCATGGCCCACGAACTGGCCCATGTCAAAAATCGCGATATACTGATCTCTACCATTGCCGCCACCTTTGCCGGCGCCATCTCGATGATCGGCAACATGTTGCAGTGGGGCGCGATGTTCGGAGCCGGCCGGGGAGATGACGAAGATGGCGGCGGAGTCGGCGGGCTGATCGGAACGCTGGCCATGGCGATCGTTGCCCCGATTGCCGCGATGCTGATCCAGATGGCTGTGTCCCGCTCCCGTGAATACCTGGCGGATGCCTCCGGGGCCGAGATCTGCGGGCGGCCGCTGGCACTGGCTGGCGCGCTACGCAAGCTGCACAACGCATCACAGGCAATTCCACTTCACGATGCCAGGCCGGCCACGGCGCATATGTTCATCGTCAATCCGTTGACCGGCGGCGGCATGATGTCGCTGTTTTCGACTCATCCGCCGATGGAAGAGCGTATCGCGAGACTGGAATCACTGGCAAATCAACAACACTGACAGATCAACCACAACCGCGGAACCGCAATGTTCCGGCACACAACAGAGGAGGAAGCAATGCCTTACACAAGAAACAATCTTTCCAGGGAATCAAAATCATCCAAAAAGAAACGCAACAGAATTGAACCGATGCAGAATGTTATTTCAATGCGCATCAACGACAATGAAAAGAAGACGCTGGAAAAGCTGACAAAAACCACATCCAAAAGCATCTCCGAAATCATGAGAGAAGCGATTGACCTGTGGTGTTCCAAAAGACGCAATTTATGCATGGATTGATATTCTGAACTAATTTTATAAATCCGGGAGGCAGTAACAATGGATTGGTTGACGGACCCGCAGGTTTGGATGGCGCTGGTAACACTGACCGCGCTGGAAATCGTACTGGGAATTGACAATATAATTTTTATCTCGATTCAGGCCGGGAAACTGCCTGTTCACCAGCAGGAGAAAGCCCGACTGGTCGGTCTCGGGTTGGCCATGTTCATCCGTATCGCGCTGCTGTTCTCGCTGACCTGGCTGATGGGGTTGACGGCACCGCTCTTTACGGTGCTTGGCAACGATATTTCCGGACGCGATCTGATCCTGCTTTCGGGCGGCCTGTTCCTGATCTGGAAGAGTACCATGGAGATCCACGAGAAGCTGGAAGGTGATGAAGGGCATGTTGTCGCCGGCGCCGGAGCAACCTTCGGAGCCGTCATCGTCCAGATTTTGCTGCTGGACATTGTTTTTTCACTCGACTCGATTATCACCGCGCTGGGAATGGCCAGTCAGCTGCTCGTGATGGTGACGGCCGTCGTTATCGCGGTCGGATTCATGATGGTCTTTTCAGGCAAGATCAGCGCTTTCGTGGAAAAACACCCGACCATCAAGATGCTGGCGCTCAGTTTCCTGCTGCTGATCGGCGTGGCGCTGATCGGTGACGGGCTCGACATGCACATCCCCAAGGGGTACATCTATTTTGCGATGGCCTTTTCGGTGATGGTCGAGATGCTCAACCTGCGCATGCGACGAGGCACACCGGTCAAGCTTCACAACCAGTATGTGGAAACGGATATTGAAGGAACTACAAATCCGTAGGTTCCGGACTTGCCGGAGATGATGGAAGCGAGGAGATCAAATTGAAAAATCGAGTTGTCAAAGTATTCACGATCATGGCGGCGGTACTGTTTCTGAGCATCAGCGTGCTGGAACTCAACGCCGATGCCAGGGTCGGCGGCAGCCGTTCCATGGGCAGCCGCGGTTCGCGCAGCTATTCCAGGCCGGCCAGTCCCACATATCAGACCAGTCAGCCCCGGCAGACCACACCGGCGCCCGGCGCCTTCCAGCAGCAGGCCGGCGGTGGTTTCATGAGAAGCATGGCCGGCGGGATCATGGGCGGCATGCTGGGCAGCATGCTGTTCAGCGGTATTGCCGGCGCCGGAGCAGGCGGCATGGGAGGCGGTGGCGGAATCGGCCTGTTTGAGATTGCCCTGCTGGCCGGGCTCGGCTACCTGATTTACCGCTTTATCAAGAAAAAACGGGCCGACAACTCTTCCACCCCTTATAACCGTTGAGCTGTGAAATTCCTCCCCCTTGAATGGGGGAGTTCATGAAGCGCAAATGATTATGGATGTGAACAACAGAGGGATACAGCATGCTTAAGAACAAGTTCATTCTGATACTGATCATTGTTTCCGTGATTTTCCCGCTGCTTTCGTACCTGTTGAATTTTTACACCGATTGGCTGTTTTTCGTGGAGACCGGTTTCTCATCGGTGTTTACCACAACGGTTTATTCACAGACAATCGCAGGGGTGTTCTTCGCCGTTCTGCTGTTCGGTTTTGCGCTGATCAACCTGCGGGTTGCCGGCAGAGCAGCGTTTCCCTACGCCGGAATGTTCATCGAAGCCGGCAGTATCAGGCTGCCTCGGGGCGAGGCCCAGCGCTTTGTCAGGCCGCTGGGTCTCCTGGCCTGTGTCGCCCTGGCCCTGTTTGCCGGCCAGTGGGGTGCGATGCGCTGGGAAGAACTGTTGCTTTTCACCAACAGGGTCACTGTAGGTACGGTTGATCCGGTTATCGGAAAGGATATTGGTTTCTACCTGTTCAGCCTGCCGTTCCTGGAAATGCTCAAGGCTTTCGCCAGCTTCCTGCTGCTGTCAACCACGGTCATGACCGCTGTCGTGTACTATGTCCGGGGTGGCATCGCCCTGACCGAACGCGGCGCCGCGGTTGATGAGAAAGTCCGCCGGCATCTGGCGATTCTGGCCGGGCTCTTCGCCTGCGCGATCGCAGCCGGCTTCTACCTGGACGGCTTCAGGCTGCTGTATTCCAACAACAACGCCTTTTATGGCGCGGGCTATGTTGATGTCAACTCGCGACTTTTGACCTACCGGGCGCTTACCTTCCTGACGCCTGTTGCCGGCGCGCTGCTGGCGATCGGAATCTGGAAAGGTTCCTGGCGGCTGGCGCTGTTGCCGCCGGTTATCGTGGTCGCTTCATACATGATCGGTATCCGGGTCTATCCAGGGGTGCTGCAGAAATTCAAGGTTGCGCCCAACGAGTTGGCGCTGGAAATGCCCTATATTGAAAACAATCTCAAGTTTACCCGTTTCGGCTACGATCTGGACAAGATTGAAACGGTGCCTTTTGATGTGGACACCAGGCTATCTGCCGCCGATATAGCCAACAACGATGCCACCATCAAGAACATCCGGCTCTGGGATCATGCGCCGCTGCTCAAAACCTACAGCCAGTTGCAGCAGATCCGGACCTATTACAAGTTTTTCGATGTGGATAATGACCGCTACAAGGTCAACGGCCAGTATACCCAGGTGATGCTTTCGCCGCGCGAAATGTCCTACGCCGACCTTCCCAGCAAGAACTGGATCAACGAACGCCTGATCTTTACCCACGGCAACGGCATCACCTTCGGGCCGGTCAGCAGGATCAGCAAGGAAGGGCTTCCGGAGTTTTTCGTCAAGGACATTCCGGCCGTCAGCCTGGCTGACATCAAGGTCACCCGGCCCGAAATCTATTTCGGTGAACTCTCCAACGACTATGTGGTCGTCGGGACCAAGGTCCCGGAATTCAGCTATCCGACCGCTACCGGCAATATCAATACCACCTATGCCGGAAAAGGCGGGGTGCCGATCGATTCCCTGTTTAAAAAGTCGCTCTTTGCCGCCAGATTCAAAACGGAAAAGATCCTGCTCTCTTCGGATATCACCAAAGAGAGTCGCATCATCTACAACCGCAATATCAGCGAGCGGGTCAAGGTGATCGCACCCTTTCTCCGTTTCGACGGCGATCCCTACATGGTGGTGGACGAAAAGGGCCGGCTGAAATGGATCGTAGATGCCTACACATATTCGAACCGGTTACCCTACTCAAAGCCGCTCCTGGGCGGTATCAACTATATGCGCAATTCGGTCAAGGCGGTTGTGGATGCCTACGACGGTTCGGTCGACTTTTACATCAGTGACCCGAACGATGTGCTGGTGAAGGTCTATGCCCGCATGTTCCCGGACCTGTTCAAACCGCTGAGCGCCATGCCGGAAGATCTGCGCAGGCATGTCCGTTACCCGCACCAGTTCCTGCAGCTACAGGCTGCCATGTTTGCCGCCTACCACATGACCGATCCCAAGGTTTTCTACAACAAGGAGAACCTCTGGCAGGTTCCGGCCCTGGGCGAAAAGCCGATGGAACCCTACTACACGATCATGAAGCTGCCCGGTGAAAAGGTGGAGGAGTACATACTGCTGCTGCCGTTTACCCCTTCCAAACGGGATAACCTGGCGGCCTGGCTGACGGCCCGCTGCGATGGAGAAAACTACGGTAAAATCCGGGCCTATACCTTCCCGCGTGACCGCTTGATCTACGGCCCCAAGCAGATCGACGCCCGCATCAACCAGGATTCCTTCATCTCCCAGCAGCTGACACTCTGGAGCCAGCGCGGTTCCGAGGTCATCCGTGGCAGCCTGCTGGTAATTCCGATCGAAAAATCGCTGCTCTACGTCCAGCCGCTGTTTCTTGCCGCCGACAAGGCCGGCCTGCCGGAACTGAAACGGGTGATTGTCGCTTTCGGGGATCAGGTGGTGATGGAGGAAAACCTGGAACTGGCGCTGCAGCGACTCTTTGGTGGCAAAAAAACGGTTGCCGCCGCCACCGTGGCGGTGGCAACGGATTCGAAAACGCCGCCGGCGTCACTGGCCAGGGAGGCGATGAGCATCTATGAAAAAGCCATGACCCTGCAGCGTCAGGGCAACTGGGCCGGATACGGCGAGGAGTTGCGCAAGCTGGAGCAGGTGCTGAAACAACTGTCACGCTAGATGTTATTTGTTCTGCTAATGTCGAAGATGGACTGAAAGGGGGAATCCTGATGTGCTACCGAAACCTGTTCATGATGTCAATCCCGGTTGTGCTGCTCTCTCTGCTGTGTTTGACCCTTCCGGATAAATCCTGGGCGTCAGAGTCCGGAATCCGCCTGTCAAAGGGGCAGACCGTTTACGTGCCGGCCTATTCCAACGTATTTACCGGGCCAAAGAAGCTCCCCTTCCAGCTGGCCACGACATTGAGCGTGCGCAGCACGGACCTGTCAGCCGTCATCAGGATCACGTCGATTGACTATTACGATACCAATGGCCGGATGATCCGGCGCTACCTGGACAAGCCGCTCAACCTGGGGCCTTTGGCCTCCACCTTCGTCCATATCGAGGAAAAAGATGTCAGTGGCGGCTTCGGAGCCAACTTCATCGTCAGGTGGAACTCCGACAGGGTCGTCAATACCCCGATCATCGAGTGCGTGATGATCGGCGCCACTTCAGGGCAGGGTATCTCCTTCGTCAGCCCCGGCCAGGAGATCAGGGAGTAGCTTGATGCCGTATGAAGCGCTCAAAGACATAGAGATCCTCTTTGGCCTGGCGCTGGTGACGGTGGTACTGTTCCGACGTTTGAAATTTCCTTCCATCATCGGATTTCTGGTTACCGGCATCCTGGCCGGACCGCATGCGCTGGCCTTCATCAAGAACACCCACCAGGTTGAGCAGATGGCGGAAATCGGGGTGGTGCTGCTGCTGTTCACGATCGGCATTGAACTGTCGCTGAAGGAGTTGATGCGGATCAAGCACCTGGTGCTGTGGGGGGGCGGACTGCAGGTCCTGGTTACGATCCTGGCGGTGGCCGCTGTCGGCGCGGTTTTCGGTTTTCCGCTCAACCAGGCGGTTTTTTTCGGTTTCCTGGTGGCGCTTTCCAGTACCGCGATCCTGATGAAGCTGCTGATCGATTCTGGCCAGGCCGACGCTCCCCACGGCAAGATGGCGATGGGCATCCTGATCTTCCAGGATCTGTGCATCGTGCCGCTGATGCTGCTGACTCCGCTTCTGGCGGGGGGCGGCGATGGTATCCGTGGTGTCCTGGTCATCGGCGGCAAAGCGGCCGCAGTGGTCCTGGCGGCCCATTACGGCGCGCGCTTCCTGGTGCCGTGGATCTTCAAACAGGTGGTCAAGACCAGGAGCAGGGAACTCTTCATCCTGACGATCATCTTCATCGGGCTGGGTACGGCCTGGCTGACCGCCATGGCCGGTCTGTCGCTGGCGCTGGGCGCATTCATTGCCGGTCTGGCGATCTCCGAGTCCGAATACAGCCACCAGGCCTTGAGCGACATCATCCCCTTCCGGGAAGCTTTCATGAGCCTGTTCTTCATCTCGGTGGGAATGCTGCTGGACCCGGCCATACTGGTCAGGTATCCGCTACTGACAGCTTCGCTGGTGCTGACGATCGTGCTGATAAAGACGCTGATAACCACCGGCGCGGCCCTGACGCTGGGGGTGCCGATGCGGATCGCGATCATCGCGGCGCTCTCCCTGGCTCAGATTGGCGAGTTCTCTTTCGTTTTCTCCCAGGCCGGTGTCAAATTCGGACTGCTTACTCCGGAATATTACCAGATATTCCTGGCGGCTTCGATTGCGACGATGGGCTTGACTCCGGTCTGTCTCAAATTTGCCTCGCCACTGGCGGATCGGATCGTTGCCTGGCTGCCGCACAAACTGACCCGCGGCAGGGGGGTGTTGTCGCAACATGAGAAACCGGTGCTTTTGAACGACCATGTCATCATCGTGGGTTACGGTATTAACGGCAAGAACCTGGCCCGGGTGCTGAAAAACCTGAAAATCCAGCATATCGTGATTGAAACCAATCCCTTTACCGTGAAAAAAGAGGGCAAAAAGGGACAGCAGATCATGTTTGGAGACGCCTCCAAGCTGGAAGTGCTGGAACATGCACAGATTGCCAAAGCCCGCGGCATGGTGGTAGCGATTTCGGATGCAGCCGCCAGCAGGAGGGTGGCATCACTTGCCCGCCAGCTGAACCCTGCGCTGCACATCATTGTCAGAACCCGTTATCTGCTGGAGGTCGAGCCGCTTTACAAGCTGGGTGTCAACGAGGTCATACCGGAGGAGTTCGAAACTTCGATCGAGATTCTCTCGCGCGTGCTGCGGAATTACATGGTGCCCCATTCCGACATAGAGCGCTGCATCGCCGAGGTGCGCAGCGACGGCTACGACATGCTGCGCTCCATGAGCAGGCGCCACAGTCATGCTGTAGGCATCAGCGGGTATCTGTCGGGGGCCGAAATCGCCACCTACCGGGTTAAAGCGAAATCGCCGCTGGAGGGAGAGGGATTGCGGGAAGGCACCATCAGAAAGATGTCCGGCGCCACTGTGCTGGTCATCAAGCGGGGTGAAGAGGTGGTTCCGAATCCCGATCCGGTCTGGGAACTGCAGGTTGACGATATCCTGCTGCTGCTGGGGACGCCCGAACAGCTGGCGGTGGCGGGCAGGCTGTTCGAACCGTCGGTTGCTTAGGGCAGTTTCAGGATGCGCTTATGGAAAGAAGTCTGCTTTTGCGAGGGGATCTGACGTGCATCATATTGTTCTCAAGACGATCGGGCAGGCAAAGCGCCTGATAGTAATAGTGGTGGGTTTCACGGTCCTGGCCGCCGGGGTGGCGATGATCGCGCTTCCGGGACCGGCGGTTGTGGTTATCCCGGTTGGCCTGGCGATCCTGGCCACCGAATTCATCTGGGCCAGGAAACTGCTGGGCAAGGTAAAAGAGCGCATCGAGAGTATCAGGAAAGGAAACGGATGTCAGAACAATCAATGATGTGGGGCGCCTTCGGGGTGTTGATGATCATCATGCTGGCCATCGATTTGGGCATGAACCGCAAAGCCCACGAGGTCTCATTCCGCCAGGCGCTGACCTGGAGCGTAATCTGGGTCTCGCTGGCGCTGGCCTTCAATGCAGGCATCTATGTCTTTCTGGGGCAAACCAAGGCGCTGGAGTTTTTTACCGGCTATATCATCGAAAAATCACTGTCGGTGGACAACCTGTTTGTGTTCATCATGATCTTCGGCTATTTCAAGATCCGTGGGGAGCATCAGGCCCGCGTGCTGAAATGGGGCATCATCGGCGCGTTGGTGCTGCGGGCGCTGTTCATCTTCACCGGTATCGAGCTGCTGAAGAACTTTCACTGGTTGTTCTACCTGTTCGGAACACTGCTGCTGTTTACCGCCTGGAAAATGGCCTTTGGCGAAGAGGGTGAGGTACATCCGGACAACAACCTGCTGGTCAGGCTGGCCCGACGTCTGTTCCCGTTAACGAAACGGGTTCGGGGAGACTGGTTCTTTACCCGCCGCAAGGGGCTGTTGGTTGCCAGCCCGCTGTTTCTGACGCTGGTGATGGTGGAGAGCAGCGACGTACTGTTTGCAATCGATTCGATTCCTGCCATCTTTGCTGTAACCCTGGATCCGTTCATCGTCTTTACCTCCAATATCTTCGCCATCATGGGGCTGAGGGCGCTCTACTTCCTGCTGGCCAGCGTGATGGGGATGTTCGTCTACCTGAAACTGGGAATTTCCTTCATCCTGGCCTTCGTGGGGGGCAAGATGATCGCAGGCGCCATAGGATTCCAGATCCCGATTCACATCTCGCTGGCGGTCATATTTGCCAGCCTGACCCTGGCGGTAGTCGCCTCGCTGACCATCGGAAAGAAACACCCGCAACATGCCGTTCCGGTTGAACATAATTAATTTTAAACACCACACCACTAAACACCATACCAGGAGGAATTTCATGAAATGTCCCGTATGCCCAACCGTAAACCTTGTCATGTCGGAACGTCAGGGAGTAGAGATAGACTACTGTCCGGAATGCCGTGGTGTCTGGCTTGATCGGGGAGAGCTGGACAAAATCATCGAGCGCTCCGCTTCGCAGGAGTTGACGCCTCCTCCCCAGCCCCAATACGCCCCCCAGCAGCCGCAATACGCGCCACACCAGAGCAGCCATGCTCCAGGCCACGGTCATGGTCATGGTCAGAAACCGTACAGGAAGAAATCATTCCTGGAAGAGCTGTTTGACTGATTTAACCGGTTTACAAATGGTCAAGAGGTGATACTCGTGACTGGCTGGACAGTATAAGGAACTGCTATGTCGTTAATATCGCAGCACGCATTCTGGAGGCAGAACCTGGCTCTGGATGTCGGCACGGCAACCATACGGATGGGTACGGGAATGCACCGCATGATTGAGCAGCCTGCGGCCATCGCTACTAAACGGGCGCTGTGCGGAGGTGTCGTGGTAGACGGCGAAGCGCTGGTTGCGATCCTGAAACCATTGCTGGCACAGGGGCGGGTGTTCGGTATAGTCAAGCCGCGTGTACTGGCCTGCGCACCCAGCGATGTGAATCTTTCGGAACGGGAACTGCTGGTGGATTCGATAATATGTTCCGGGGCTTCATCGGTGGTTGTCATTCCGGAACCTCTTGCCGCTGCAATCGGTTCCGGAATCGACGTTTCGTCCCCCTATGCCCAGATGGTAATCGATATCGGAGAAGGCGTTACCGATTGCGCGGTGATTCAATCCAGTAAAATCCGCACAACCTGTGCCGTCAGGATCGGCTGCGCAATGCTGCGCCGGGATCTGGTAAAAGCCGCGGAGCGTGACAGAAACAGCACCATTTCTGATGAGGATGCCGAGAGAATTCTGCGGACGGATGGCGTTGCCCATTTAGCGGCCAGCTGTAAACTTCCTGCAGTTGAAAAGCTGATAGACACCGTAAATACCTTCTTGCTGGATCTGCCGCACAGCCTTGGGTGCGAACTCATCGAAAGCGGAATCTGGTTGACCGGCGGAGGGGCCTTGATTCCGGGAATGCGTGAAAGGCTGGAGGAACAGACCGGCATCAGCGTTAGCGTTGCGGAAAACCCCCGGTCCGCGGTAGTGGAGGGTGCGCGTGTTATTCTTCCGGTTGTCACCGCCCTTAACCAATGGTGACGGAAATACCGTCAAGCTTTGAACGCATCGTTCAAGCGTAAAATAAAGTCATAGGAAACTAAATGGAACAAGCCATATTTTTCAGCACCTTCGGATTGATCTTTCTGGCGGAACTGGGCGACAAGACCCAGCTGACCGCGATGGCCCTGGCGCTGCGCTATCCCTGGCAGCGGATCTTTGTGGGCATTGCGGCCGCCTTTGTCGTGCTGAATCTGGCCGCAGTAGCGGTGGGCAAAGTTTTGTTCCTGCTGCTGCCGATCTTCTGGGTGACGCTGGTCTCGGCGCTGCTATTTCTGTATTTCGGCTACAGCACGCTGCGGCACGCCTGCGACAGCGGCGATGATGAAGATGGCCCCCCACCCACGGCGGCCACGGCGGCCCGTACCGCCTTCATCATGATCTTCATGGCGGAACTGGGCGACAAGACCCAGCTGGTAACCGCCAGCCAGGCGGCCCGCCATTCGAACAGCGTCATGGGGATGGTCATGGTCTTCTGCTCTTCCACGCTGGCTCTGTGGTGTGTCTCGCTTCTGGGGATTTTTGCCGGCAAACAGCTGGTGCGCTTTATTCCGATCTGTTGGATTCATCGCACGGCAGGATTCATGTTCCTGGTTTTCGGGGTCGCGGCGTTGTGGAAGCTTAAGGGGATGTGATCGGTCGCTTCAGACGGAAAACGCTTGATGTGTGATTTCCACACTGAAGCTCCAGAGCATACTCGGGGCTTTTTGTGTTTCTGGTATGCAAAAATCTGAATGGATTGGAAGTTTCAGCAGAATGTCGTGCAGCACTAAGAAAAGCTGACGGAGGATGACTCGTGGAATCCATAGCAGTTGAGCTCATGGTAGTTTTTCTGTTGATCCTGGCGAATGGTTTTTTTTCAGGATCCGAACTCGCTATAATTTCGGCCCGTAAAAGCACTATTGCCCGTCTGATTGCTGAGGGAAACACCCAGGCAATGATGGTGGAAAAACTCCAGAAAGACCCACACCGCTTCCTGGCAACGGTGCAGATCGGGGTTACCGTAGTTGGATCGTTGGCCTCGGCAGTAGGTGGCGCGACGGCGGTGGAATATCTCAAGCCGCAGCTTGATTCAGCACCTTATGCATGGATGCGTGAAGCCGGTGAGCCGATCTCGATCGGTATCGTAGTTGCCCTGGTTTCCTATTTTTCACTTATTCTCGGGGAACTTGCACCAAAAACCATCGGACTTCAGTTCGCGGACCGGATGTCCCTGATTGTTGCCAAACCGATTAACGCATTGGCCACGATCGGCGGGGTGGCGGTGACATTTTTAACTCTTTCGAATCGGGCGGTGCTGGCTATGTTTGGCGTCAAGCCAACCAGCGCTCAGGAGTTTGTCACAAGGGAAGAAGTTCTCCATACCGTTACCGAAGGTGTCGGAGCCGGAGCATTGAGCGAGCACGAACAAAAGGTGATCGAAAATATGCTGGATTTCAGCCGTACCCAAGTCAGCGAAGTCATGGTTACGCGACTCAGGATGATCCTCCTGGATATTGATTCGCCAAAGGATGTATTCATGCAGGTTGTACGTGATAATATGTACACCCGCTATCCGGTCTACCAAAACGATCGTGACAATATCGTTGGATTTATCCACAGCAAGGACCTGTTTCTGCACCCATTTATCGATAAGCCTGAATTCAAACTGTGCCAGATTATGCGCACACCGATGTTCGTTCCGGAGAACAAGCGGGCCAGTGATTTGCTTCGTGAGATGCAGCATAAGAGGATGCAAATGGCGTTTGTCGTGGATGAGTATGGCAGCATCAGCGGCTTGGTGACCACTGAAGACCTGTTGGAGGAGCTGGTCGGAGAAATCGAGGATGAGCATGATATCGGTGATCTGCGCCGGGCGGAACGTCTCCCGGATGGAAGTATGCTGGTCGATGGGCTCATTTCGTTGAATGATCTGGAAGAACTGCTCGATATGAAGTTTGAAGAAGATTTACCCTATGATACTCTGGCTGGCCTGATACTGAATGAAGTTGGAAGATTCCCTAGGAAAGGGGAAAAAATCGAGTGGAACAATCTGAAATTTATCTGTGAAGAGATCACGCCGACGTCCATCGTCAAAGTCAGGATTTTCAGGGAAGAGTTCTCTCTGGAAAAGTAGAAATTCCGTAATTGATGCCCCGGTCTTCCGTTTACGGTGCGGCAATCCCTAAAACTGATCTGTTTTGCAGTTATGTTATATTTATCTAAAAAAATTTGTGCTATTGACCTCAGTAAATGCATCAAACCGACAGGACCAGACAGTTTTCAACTTACCAATGAAAGCGATACAACCCATGAACAAAACCACCTACGTAATCGGCCACCGAAATCCCGACACCGATTCGATCGCATCGGCGATCGGCTATGCCGCTCTGAAACAGAAGCTAGGCGATCCGGACGTGATTGCAGCTATGGCCGGCGCACCCAATCCTCAGACCCTCTATATCCTAGATCGCCTCGGAATACCGGAGCCACTGTTTCTGGCCGATGTCCATCCCAAGGTTCGCGACATAATCAATGCGCGAGCCATCACGATCGGCCAGCGGGCCTCGGCCTACGAAGCGCTGGAGTTGTTCAACAAGAGCGGCGTGCGGGTTCTGCCGGTGATATGTGATGATCAGAAACCGTGCGGCGCGCTTTCACTGCGGCGGCTATCCGAAAGCTACATGCTTCCCTGCCAGGAAAAACTGCGGCAGGTGATGACCAGTCTGCCGAGCCTGGCCAGGACCCTGTCGGGCCGGTTCGAGACCGGTGGGGACGGCAATGATCCGGTTACGCTGAAACTCTTTATCGGCGCCATGCTGGAGGAGTCCTTTACCAGCCGGATCGAGGGGCACGACCCGCGCGAACTGTTGATCATGACCGGTAACCGCCGTACCATCCAGCAGGCGGCAATCGAGCGGGGTGTGCGGGTGCTGGTGGTGACCGGCGGGCACCCCCTGGAAGCGGGACTGAATGAACTGGCGCTAGAGAAAGGTGTCAACGTGCTGTTGACACCGCATGACACCGCCACCGCCGCCTGGCTGGCGCGACTTTCCACGCCGGTTTCGTTTCTGGCGGAGTGTACGTTTTCAACGATCGGGGTCGGCGAGTCACTGGCCGCCCTGCGCCAGAAGCTGATGGCATCCAGTGAACCGGCGATACTGGCTCTGGAGGAGGATGGCACACTGGCCGGTGTCGCAACCAAATCCTCGTTGCTTTCGCCGATTCCCTACAGCCTGATACTGGTGGACCACAACGAACTGGGGCAGGCTGTTCCGGGTGCGGAACAGGTCGAAATCAGCGAGGTCATCGACCACCACAAGCTTGGCAACAGCCACTCAAATCTGCCGATCGCATTCACCACCTCGCCGGTCGGCAGCACCTGTACCCTGGTGACGTGGCGCTACCGTGATTGCAGCGTCGAGCCGGACCCGACAATTGCGGCGCTGCTTCTGGCTGGGATCCTGTCCGATACGGTCATCCTGAAGTCGCCCACCACCACCGAAAGTGACCGCCGGGCGGTTGCCTGGCTGGAACAACTGGCAGGAGTCATCGCAACCGATTTCGGACGCGATATTTTTGCCGCCTGCAGTTCTCTGAAAAACTACGGCACGGTTGAGCGGGTCGTGGCGGCAGATTTCAAACTTTTCAAGCAGGAATCACATACAATCGGCGTTGGACAGGTGGAGGTGGTCGGCTTCGACGAATTTTACGGCATGAAAGACGATCTGCTATCGGCCCTGGCGGAGGTAAAACGGCGCGACAATCTCTTCATCGCCGGCCTGATGGTAACGGATATCACGACCGAAACCACGCTGTTCCTGGTGGAGGGGCATACCCGCATCGCTCATGTGATGGAATATCCGCAGCTTGAGCCGCACCTGTATGAACTTAAGAACGTGATGTCGCGCAAGAAGCAGATGGTGCCACACCTGTTGAAAGTCCTGGCCAGGGTCTGAAAAATGCCGGACATGGGGAATATTATATAACCTGCTGATTACTTTGCATTCCAGATGTTAATGTGCTAAACGATCAAGATTCTCGAAATGTCAAACGGCGTGGGACAGGTGCAGGATGCCGCTTAAAACAGTTCAAAATATGCTTTCCAGATACAGGCTTGGGGACGAGACCGGCCACAGGCAGGATACGCCGCGTCATGAGCAGGCGGAATCTGTTGCGCAGAAACAGTGCCTGGCGGAACTGCATCTCTATTTGAACCGGCTTGATCCCGCCGAAATTGCATCGATTCTGGACGAGTTGCCCCCCGAGGATCTGTTTTTGGCGTGGGGACAGATCGACGACAGCCACGCCGACGACATTCTGGACGAAGTCAGCGATGCCACTCGCGACACGCTGGCTACCCGCAGCAGCTACCTGGGCGCCGCATGCGTCGTGAACGCCTTTGAGCTGTCGAATGGCCGCTTGAGCCAGACCACGATCGAATCGGTCGAGGACCTGGAAGGAATCAAGCCGATCTGGGTCGATCTGGTGGGTACGACAAAAGCCGACCGACGTAAGATCGGTCAATTTTTTGGACTGGAATTGCCCGATCCGGAGGATCTGACCGACATCGAAACCAGCGCCCGTTTCTATGTGGAGGAAAACGGCGAGATTCACCTGCACTCCGACTTCCTGCTCGATCGCGAGGGGAGTTCCCGCAACGTGGCGGTGGCCTTCATCCTCTACCGTGACATCCTCTTTTCTGTACGCGAAGAAGAACTGCCGGTTTTCCGTCTGCAGCGTCTGCGCGCCAGGATACAGGCCGGTTCCGTCTCCGACGGCATGGACATGCTGCTGGACCTCTATGCCGCCGATGCCGAGTATTCGGCCGACTCTCTGGAGGAAATCTACACCGCGCTGGGCGAAGTCGGCAAGAAGGTGCTCAGTGAAAAAATGACCGACGAAGAGGCGGCCCAGACCCTGGCCGACATTGCCGAGGAGGAGGACCTGAACGGCCGCGTTCGTCGCAATGTACTGGATACCCGTCGCGCCCTGACCTTCCTGATCCGCAGAAAACTGCTCTCAGTGCCGCAGCTGGAAGATTCGCAGCAGATTCTGCGCGACATCGAATCTCTGGACGGCCACACCTCTTTCCTGTTCGACAAGATCAACTTCCTGATGGATGCCACGGTCGGTTTCATCAACATCAACCAGAACCGTGTCATCTACCGTCTGACCATTCTCAGCGTGATCTTCATGCCTCTCAACGTGATTGCCGGCATCGGCGGCATGTCCGAGTTTTCGATGATGACCAGGAATATCCCCTGGCCTCTTTCGTACGCCATATTTACGGTCGGAATGTTCATCGTCGCCTGGATCACCTATGTGATTCTCAAGTTCTACGAGAACCGCCATAAACCGCGAAAATGATGGTCATGGCACCGATTTTGCCTGGTCCGGACGGATTTGTTTCCAACTGATAAAATCACTTTGTAGAAAGCATTTGAATTGCTGAGACCTAGAAAACTCCAAGGAAGTCAATAAAGTTATTGCGGGAGCGACAGCGATGTCGCTCTTTTTGTTTGTGTGGCATTTAATTCGGTGTTTTGGTATAACTTTTGTCGATTTTAAGGGAGCTACACACATGACATCAGCAATCAAAGACAACCGCTCAACCCCCTCCCGTCAAGGGAGGGGGAGCGAAACCCAAACCGACATTCCAGCCCTGGAAGCCGAAATCGATCGCCTCGTCTACGCCCTTTGCGCCCTGACGGATGAGGGAATTTCTGTGGTGGAGGATAAGAAATGAAAAGTATCCTGCCTGCGGAATACTCAACCTTTCTTCTGGAACTAAAGGAACGGATTCACAAGGCACAGTACGCCGCTCTGAAGGCGGTCAACAAGGAGCTGATTGCCCTATACTGGGACATCGGCAAATCCATTGTCAGCAGACAGGATCAGCTTGGCTGGGGAAAAGCCGTTGTAGAAACGGTTGCCAGGGATTTACAGAACGAATTTCCGGGAATGCAGGGTTTTTCCGCCCGAAACCTCTGGAATATGCGGAACCTTTATCTGGCATACAGGGACAATCAAAAACTGCAACCATTGGCTGCAGAAATCAGCTGGACGAAAAATGTCATCATAATGGAACGCTGTAAGGACGAACTGCAACGAGAATTCTATATCAAGGTGACAAAGAAATTCGGCTGGACCAAAGATGTTCTCATCAACCAGATTGAGGCCGGAGCCTTTGAACGGTTTATGGCGAATCAAACCAACTTTGACAAAGCAGTGCCGGGAAAATATCGCCATCAGGCAAAACTGGCGGTTAAAGATGAATACACCTTCGACTTTCTGGAGATGGCCGAAGAACACTCGGAAAAGGAGCTTGAACGAGCACTGGTGGATAATGTCCGAAAATTCCTGGTCGAGATGGGCGGCTACTTTACCTTTGTCGGCAATCAGTATCGGCTGGAAATTGACGGATCAGAGTTTTTCATAGACCTGTTGCTGTATCACAGGCAGTTACGCTGCCTTGTGGCGATCGAACTGAAAATCGGAGCGTTCAAGCCGGAATATGCAGGCAAGATGCAGTTTTATCTTTCAGCACTCAACGACACAGTTCGTTTGCCTGATGAAGAACCTTCTATCGGCATAATACTTTGTAAGGAGAAAAGCAGGACATTTGTCGAATACGCCTTGCGGGACAGCAAAAAACCGATCGGCGTTTCGACGTATAAGCTGTCAAACAAGTTACCGAGAGAGTTGAAAAAATATTTTCCGTCCACGGAAGAGATGAGCAAACGGCTGGAGGGGCTTTCTGGTAACCAGGAAGATACCTGATGCAGAAACAGCTGAAGCCGCTTTGAGGGCGGCTTCGTTACTACTTCTACGCATGGTGGAAAAGCTGAAATGATGCCCCCGCCGTAACGGGGGCATATCTCCTTCCGCACTTGGCGGATGAGGAAATCGTCATGGTGAAGGGCAATAGCGTGCTGCGGGAAGAATACTCAGCCCCGGATTCAGATCATTTTTTATCGCAAAAGCCACTCTCGCATCCCCGGCAATGCCCCTTCTTTTTCCAGAGCGAATGGTAGAGCAGCCAGAAGGCTCCCGCCAGTATCAGCGTTGCCAGAATGCCATCGAAGACTCCCATGTTACCCTCCCAGTCCCAGGAGGTTTCCCCCCTGGTAGATGATCATTGCCACTGTCCAGGCCAGTATGGTCTGGTAGGCGAATCCGACTCCAACCCATTTCCAGGTACCGAACTCCTGATGCATGGCGGCCAGCACGATCATGCAGGGCATGTAAAGCAGTACGAAGGCCATGAAGGCAACGGATGAAAGCGGCGTGAAACCGGCCATGATGGCCTGCTTGAGTGCGGATTGATCCTCCTCTTTTTCCGCTTCTGCGGGCATGAACAGTAGTGTGCTGACCGCCGTTTTAACTGCCGCCCCGAATGAAACCACGATCTCCCGCAAGTCTTCGCCCAGGGTCGGGACTTCCTTATTTTCTCCATCCTTGTGCTTGGGACTGTAGATCTCACCCATCGTGCCGACCACGATTTCCTTGGCGATCACTCCGGTGATCAGCGCCGAGGCAGCTTCCCAAGTGCCGAACCCCAGCGGCGTCAGGGCCGGAGCCATAACCTGTCCGGCCTGTCCCAGGTAGGAATCTTTTTTGTGTTCCACCCCCCAGGGGAGGTTGAGCATGAACCAGACCAGGATCGAGACCGCAAAAATGTAGGTGCCGGCCTTGAACAGGAAGTGCTTGCCCTTCTCCCAGGTGTGCAGGCAGAGACTGGTGAAGGAAGGCATCCGGTAGGGGGGCAGCTCCATGATGAACATGGGCGCGTCGCCCCGGAACAGAGTTTTTTTGAATACATAGCCCATCACAATCGCCAGCAGGATGCCCAGGATGTACAGCGACCAGATGACGGTGGCGGAGTTGTCCGGGAAAAAGGCGCCAATAAAGAGCACATAGACCGGCAGGCGCGCTCCGCAGGACATGAGCGGGATCAGCAGCGCGGTCAGGATCTTGTCCCTGGGATTTTCCAGGGTGCGGGTGGCGTAGATGCCGGGCACGTTGCAGCCGAAACCCAGCAGCATCGGGATGAAGGACTTGCCGTGCAGGCCGATGGCATGCATGGCCCGGTCCATCACGAAAGCCGCCCGGGCCATGTAGCCGCTCCCTTCCAGGAAGGTGATGAAGAACATCATGGCGAAGATGACCGGTACGAAGACCAGCACGAAGCCGACCCCGGCGATGATTCCATCGTTGACCAGCGAAACGGTCCAGTCCGGTGCGCCGACCCCTCCCAGCAGGGCCGCTGCCCAGCGCTTGAAGGGGCCTTCAATCATGGTTCCGATCCATTCGCCGAAGGGAGCCGACAGGTCGAAGGTCAGCTTGAACAGCAGCCACATGGCGGCCATGAAGACCGGGATGCCGAGAAAACGGTTCAGCACGATCCGGTCGATCTTCTCGGTCAGTTCGGTGTTGCGCTGTTGCGGTTTATGCTGTACCTCACGGCAGAGTCCGCTGGCCTGGGCGTAGCGCGCATCAGCCAGAACCCCCTCGATGTCGTCGCCATGGGCCCGTTTCAGATGGTGCAGCGCTTCGTTCAGCAGTGTATTGTCCAAGCAGCCGATCTCGTCGTGCAGATGGCCGTCGCCCTCCATCAGCTTCAGCAGCAGCCAGCGCTGCGGATATCTCTCCAGCAGGGCCGGATAGTTTTTCTGCAACGCCTCCGTCATGAAACCAGCGGCGGTTTCGATATTCTCGCCATAATTCAGCCGGCGCGGTGCATGGCGGCTCAGGTTGCCGGCCGTCGCCAGCACGCTTTTCAACAGTTCGTCCAGGCCGCTTTTCCGTGTGGCCGAGGTGGGGACAACCGTGATGCCGAGCATCTTCTCGATCCCCTCCAGGTCGAATTTGTAGCCTTTGGCCTGAGCCTCGTCATAAATGTTGAGCGCCATCACGATCGGGATGCCCAGCTCCAACAGCTGGACCGTCAGGTACAGGTTGCGCTCCAGATTGGTGGCATCCACGACGTTGACGATCAGGTCGGGGCGATCATGGAGCAGGTAGTCGCGAGCGATGATCTCCTCCTGGGAGTAGGGGGAGAGGGAGTAGGTGCCGGGTAGGTCCACCAGTTTGATCCGGCTTCCGCCAAACTCGAAGAGCGCCTCTTTCTTCTCCACCGTGACCCCGGCCCAGTTGCCGACATGCAGCCGTGTTCCGGCAATGGCGTTGATCAGGGTCGATTTACCCGCGTTGGGGTTGCCGGCTACCGCCACGGTGATCGTGCGCTTCTCGACCGGGCGGAGCCTGTCTTTGCGCACGGCGCTGCTCTCCTGTTCCGAGTCGTGTATTTTGTTTGGTTGTGTACTCATTCCGCCTCCTCCAGGCTGATTCCCTCGGCCTCTTTCTTGCGCAGCGAGAGATTGTAGCATTTGATACTAACCTCGATCGGATCTCCCAGGGGGGCGATCTTCAGCACTTTGACCTCAACCCCTGCCAGAACTCCCATGTCCATTAGTCTGCGCCGCAAAGGTCCGATGGTTCCTATGGCGGAGATTGTGCCCTTTTCCCCCGGTTTAAGCTGTGCCAGATTCATCTGTTGTTCTCCTCACCATTATTTTCATTGCCATGCGTCGATCTATTGCGATGCGCGCGTCATCCACCAGCAACAGCAGCAGGTTGCCGTCGTTTTTCAGCATCTCGACCCGTTTGCCGGCCCTGAGTCCCATCTCCTCGGCCCGGGTCGTGCTGTGCTGTTTGCCACCACGGGCGTGCCCGAGTTTGTGTTTGTCGTCGTGACAATCACCACCGCATCCGCCGCAATGCCTGACTTCAACGATTTCGCACCTTTCGCCGCAGCTTACCAATCCAAGTGTCATCATCAGTTCTCCCGTGTTGATTTTAATACTTCAGTACGATCCCGTAGATGGCCGTCAAATCGTCTTCCGGTCTGGTCAGGCCAAGCTTAACCCCGACATTTACATCCAGATGATCGTTGATTTCGTAACGTATTCCGGTCAGGGCGCAGGCCGACAGCTGACTGGTGGATTTGTCAGCCGTGCCGGCCAGTCCGAAGTCGGCCACGGCAAACAACCCCTTTGCCACTTCCATCTCACCGGCGAGGGAGCCGGACCAGATATCGCTGCGCGTTCCCTCTCTGAGTTCGGCCGTGCGGTAATCGTGATGCTGGTATCCCAAGTTGGCGTGCAGGGCGTACCTGCCATCTTCGAATTCCCTGGTTGCGATCAGGGTTCCGCTGAACTGCCAGCGCCCTTCGGAAAGCCCTGCGCTGTATCTGCCGGTTGGGATGATGACGGTCGGCTTGATGGCGAAGCTGATGCCGGCCAGATCGGCCAGGGCGTATTTGATTTCGAGAGTCATATCGCCCAAGCCGTCGCTGCGGCCGACCAGCTGGTCGTCTTCCCTGACCCGTTCGCTGATGTTGTACGGGAGCGCCACGGAGATCCCCAGATTCTTGTACAATCCGGTAGCGACTTTCAATTCGGCAGCCGATCGATTGCACCTGGTGGTAACACCGAAAGCCGTCTCGCTGTCATCGCTGTAAGAGCCGTTCAGCTCGATCTCGATTTTGCCGACCTCCACCGTACCGGTGTCATCGGTGGCCAGTGGCGGCCCGGCCAGGGCAGAGCCGGCGATTATCATTGAAAGCGAAAGCGCAATAGTAGTGGTACGCAGCACAGCCATGAACATTCTCCTTTTGTGTGAGTAGTGTTTCTGGCTGGCTGCGTGGTGGGGGGAGCACCTGTGGCTGGCTGATGGTTGTTGTAGTTACTTCGTGAGTATCAGTTTGTTGTTTTTAGTTATTCGGAGTCGGTATGGCAATCCATCATGCATGATAACAATCTCGTGGGAACCGCCAAAGAGTTCCTTGCTTGCTATAGTGTTATGTGCCATTGGAGAATTATCCCGTCTTCTGTCAGTATTTAACCTTGAGATTATTAAGTTCGCTCTTGGAAACATCGCTCCACTTTTTCAGATTCCAGTTGCCAACCCACTGCTTGAAAATAGCAAGATTGGCCTGCCGTTCCCGTTCGTCGGAACCCAAGTGCAGGTACATATTGCCAGGTTTCCCATCTATTGAACCCGTGCCGTCATCCAGTCTTCTCATCAGTGCCCCGGAGTTGGGCCAGCCGACGAACGGCAGCAGGTGGCTGTAGGTTTCCATCCTCATGCCGATTCCCTTCTTAAGCCAGGCCGCCTTATCCTTCTTGAAATCTGCGTATTCAGGCGCAGCGCTGCCATGGCAGGCGATACAGTGTTTTTCAAATACGTGACTGATTGTACCGCTCCATGTGATTTCATCGGCCTGTACCGGGATTGCCGCCAGTGCGGCAAGGGCTGCTGCTGCGAAAACGTTTTTCATGATTGCATCTCCTTTGTTGGATGTTGACGGCTAATGCTGCTTGCCTGGATATTGATAGTCATTATCATGTGATTGGCAAAAAAAGGGTGCTTTGAATAATCCTGTTCCAGCGCTGTGCTGGTCCCGGTTGCCAGGATTGCGGCCATCCTTTGGCGGCAGCAGCGGTATTGCTCGGCCAGGGCGAGACTTCGTTCCGGGTTGCCGTAAATCTTCCAGGGGCCCTGACAGGAAAAGGGGAGTTTGACCAGTCCCATGAATGCTGCGACATCCTTGGCCGGATAACCGATAAAGAGGCCAATCTCATGGGGAAAGGAATCATTTCCGGCAATGCGGTTACTCAACTCGTCTACAAGTGTTGTGCACGATGCGCCGGCTTCGTATCCGGCTTTGTGCAGCAGGGTGCGGATGCCGCCATGGGCCAGATGGCGCTCGAGGTGGTCATGGTTGTAGCATAACAGCAGTACAGCTTGTGGCCTGTTCTGCAGTATTACCAAGGTGAGATCGGAAAGGCGGTGTGCAAGATCCTCGTGATGAAGCTGCCAAAGCTGGTATATATTCCGCCCGCAGGGACGGGTGCGATTGACGAGGGAGATCAAACTGGCAGGTTTGACCCCGGCCAGTACCGCGGAACATTCAAGCACCAGATGTGCGGTCAGACAGTCAAGAGGGTCTTTAAAATTTTCGAGCATATTCCGTGAAAAATGCTGAAAAGACTGATTGTGTTTAAAGGGTTCTGGGTCTGGTAAAAGCATGAGCCCCCACTCGCAATGAAATTGATTTTTGTTATCAATAAAGCAGGGTGGATAAAATGTCAACCCGTTTTGTAATGAGACGCAGTATTGTTTCTTGCAGATCGGTATAGCCACATGTCTCTTGGTCGGTATAAACAGGTGCTTCTAAAGCAGCGCGACAATCCATTCACCGCTTGTAACCGAGCCTGCTTATGGTACGCTAACAATAGATGAAACCAGTATGGAGCAGCGTCGCAGGATCAGGGGCAAGGTTGGCTTTATGGAAATTTTTACCTTCAATGCATTTGCCTTTGCCGGAGAGCTGGATCTGAACCGCCTGGCGGGCAAGCTCGGCATCACCCGTAAATACCGTTGGGAAGAGCCGATGAAGCTCAGTCCGCTGACATTTTCGTTGGCGGCTGCGGACGATGTTGAACTGGTCTACCTGTACTACTTCGGTGGAGTGGTCTTCATAAATTGTTCCGGCGATATCATTGCCCGCTTTCTGGACGGCATGCCGACCTACGCCGATTATCTAAAAGGACAGCCCCAGTTGCCGTACCGCGAGGAATACCGTCTGGAAATCGACCCGTCCCGCGGTCCGGCCATCACCAACGACAGTGCTGTGATGCCGGGTTTCAACCTGGCTTTCATGGATATCATCTGTTTCGTGATTGCCAAGTCGGTGGCGCTGGAGCGGATCGAGGAGCGGGTCGATGTGGTTTTCGACGAGGTGGAGGTGTTGATCGCCAATCTGGGCAAGGGGACGCTGGAACTGCCCGACCGGGACATGGCCCGGTTGGCATCATCGATCCTGAGCTTCAAGTTTACATCGATTGCCCATATCATGGTGCTGGACAAGCCGGATATCACCTGGGACAATCCGGAGGCGGACCGGCTCTATCTGACCATGGCCGGACTGTTCGAGCTGAACCAGCGCTACCAGGAAATCAAGCACAAGTCGGAAACGCTGCTGGACATGACCGATGTCTTCAGCAGCCTCTCCCATGCCCGCCGTTCGGCCCGCCTGGAATGGATCATCATTGTGCTGATCGCGATTGAAATCGTGCTCTACGTGCTGGAGATGTATCGCGGACATTGATGATTTGAATCAAAAGTTCCGTCGTAACGCTGCTCTTGAGGAGAAGTCCGGCAGGAATCACGCAACATGCGCAATTTATCTATCTGCAGGTCCAGTTCGGCCAGGCCGCTTTGCAACGGCTGCAGATACCATCGGGCCATGGATTCCAGCCAATCGCGCATGGCTAGCACAACCCTGCCGCAATGACGCCGTTGACGATGACACCGCTCATATGGGGTGTTGTCATCGGCCGGTGGCAGGCGCCGCAGTAGGTTCCGTCCTGCAGTTTCACCCATGGCACCAGATTCTCTGTGTCGCACCAGTCGCAGCACCAGAAGTAATAATCCTCATTGATCCTGATTTTCATGTCCTGTTCTTCTCCGTTCAAGTTTTTGGTCACTATAAGCGATCACTGTTACAATCTTGTGGAGATAGAATAAATTTTATGTAAAATCCCACTTGGTTGCTTGACTCTGTTATTTCTACAAAAAAGTCATCAATCCGACACATGGCTGTAACATTTGTATGTTACAACTTGTCAAAATAACACCAGTCAGATTACCTGCGGGAGCCTGCCGTGAAAAAAGTAATGATCATTGAGGATGAAAAAGATCTGGCCGGGCTGTTGGCCTTCAACCTTGAAAAAGAGGGTTATGCAGCGCACTGCGTCCATGACGGCAAGCAGGGTTTTGAGCTGGCCGCTTCCGAACTGCCGGACCTGATCCTGCTGGATCTGATGCTGCCCGGTTTGCTGGGGACGGAAGTCTGCAAGGCGCTCAGAAAAGATCCTCGTACCGCCCGGATCCCGATAATCATGATTACCGCCAAGGGGGACGAGATCGACCGGGTGGTCGGTTTTGAAGTGGGGGCCGATGACTACATCGTCAAGCCCTTCTCGATGCGGGAGGTGATGTTGCGGATCAAATCGCTGATGAGACGTTTTGAGCACGAAGCGGCTCCGCCGGCACTGTTCTCAATCGGCGAGATCGTCATCGACAAGCAGCGCCACCTTGTAACCAGTGCCGGAACCGAGATCGAGCTGACCAGCACCGAATTCAAGCTGCTGCTCTACCTGGCCGAGAAAAAAGGACGCGTACACAGCAGGGAGAAGCTGCTGCAGGATGTCTGGAGCTATAACAACGCCGGTGACACCCGGACCGTAGATACCCATGTGACCCGTCTGCGCGGCAAGTTGGGAGCCCCCGGGGATATAATCAAAACCGTACGTGGCTTCGGCTACAAGATCGAGGAGTAAGTTCATGGGATTCCGTACCAAGCTGATGCTGTCCTACATCTTTCTGATAGTGCTGATCACGGGAAGTTTCTATTTTTACATAGGCCATGTGCTGCAGAAGGAGATGATCGAGGAGAGCCGGGCCAATCTGGCCAATCAGGCCCAGCTGGCGCGTCTGCTGGTCATCAGCAACAATGGGGTTCAGCCTCCGCAGCAGCTGGCGGAGACCGTCGGGACCGTTATCAAGGCCAGGGTTACCCTGATTGCTCCAAACGGAACCGTCATCGGCGATTCAGATGTGGGCAAGGCCCGTCTGGGCCAGCTTGAGAACCATCTCCAGCGTCCCGAGGTGCAGGATGCCATAAAGAATGGGACGGGAAGTGCGCTGCGCTATTCCGACACATTGCGCATATCGATGCTTTATCTGGCCATGAGTTATGGCAGCGGCACTCCCGAAGGGGTAATCCGTCTGGCGATGCCGCTGGAATACCTGGCCTCCACCCGCAGCACGCTGCATGGAGTGGTTGGCGGCGCGGCGCTGGTGACGGTGCTGATCGCATTGCTGTTCAGCGGTATCCTCTCCAACCTGACCTCGCGCCCGCTTCGTGACATGGCTGAGGCTGCCGCCAGTATCGGTCAGGGGGGCAGGGGGGCCAGGATCAAGGTAACTTCCAGGGATGAAATCGGCAAGCTGGCCGGAGTGATGAACGAGATGTCGGAGCGGATCGAAGAACAGGTTCAACGCCTCTCGGCTGAAAAACAGCGTCTGGACACCATTCTGAGCAGCATGGGTGAGGGAATCATGGTTACGGCGCCAGATGGCGTGATAACCCTGGTCAATCCTGCTTTTCGCCGTCTCTTCTCGATCTCCGGCGATGTGGAAGGCAAGAAACTGGTGGAAATCTCACGTCATCCAGATCTGCTGGAAGCTTTCAAAGAGCTTGGCAAGCCGGATGTGGACGAACTGCTCCGGGAAATATCGATCCAGCCGAACGATTGCACTCTTTTCACACACTGGGTTCCGCTGAATGTCAGCGGCGTCAGGCAGGGCATTGTCGCGGTGTTTCACGATATCAGTGATCTGAAAAAAGTGGAAAACATGCGGCGTGACTTTGTCGCCAACGTGTCCCACGAGCTTAGAACCCCGGTGACGATCATCAAGGGATACGCCGAAACCCTTCTGGATGGCGCATTGGAATCGGATCCCGTCCGGGCTCGCCGTTTCGTCGAGATCATTGCCAGTCATTCGGAACGTCTCACTAATCTGATCAACGATATCCTGACCCTGTCGCATCTGGAAACCAAGGAGGCGCTGATGGAACTGTTTCCGCTGGATGTCCACGGAACGATTTCCAAGGCCTGCATGCTGCTGCGGGAAAGCGCGGATCAGAAGAGAATCTTGATCGTCAACGAATCTGACGGCTGTAAGCTGCCGCGGGTGTTGGCCGATCAGGGGCGTCTTGAGCAGGTGCTGGTCAACCTGCTGGAGAATGCCATCAAGTATACGCCGGAAAACGGCACCGTGCGGCTGTTTACCGAGGACATTGGCGAGTTTGTCAGGGTCTCGGTCGCTGATACCGGTATCGGCATTCCCTTCAAGGATCTGTCGCGCATCTTCGAGCGTTTTTACCGGGTTGACGAAGCCCGGACGCGCGAACAGGGCGGCACCGGTCTAGGTCTGGCGATTGTGAAGCATATCGTGCAGTTGCATGGAGGCGATGTGTCCGTGTCAAGTGAAGCGGGTCATGGTTCGCTCTTCTCGTTCACATTGAGGAAAGCGTAACTTTTGTAACCGGCGGACGGGATAAAGCGGAGCATGTTCCGTCTGCAGGATGGAACGATCTTTTGCGGTTAGCTTTTTCCGGTGATATGGCGTGGTGTAAAATGAACGGCGCTTTGACGGCGGGAAGCAATATCCATCCTGTCGCTTCAAAAGCGCCGTAGCCGTTTACTGCCTGAAATACAGTTTGCCATCAAGGGTCCTGGCGCTGAAAGAGCGTTAAAGAGCCGGAATAAACTGGCATTTGTGTCTTGCCATCGCGATCCATTGCCAGTTCAGAAATTCCCGCCACATTTAACCCATCTTTTTCCTCACTGTAACATTACTGTAACATTGATCTGCTAGAGTGTTTTCAAATTGTAACGTATTCAGCAAGGAGGAACACTCACATGTTCAAGAAGTCAATTTTGACCGCTGCGCTGCTGCTGGTCACCGTCGTTGCGGCCCAGGCCGCCCCCACCAAAGTCGATCCCAAAATCAAGAAGTACGCACCCGCTGCCG
>Ga0209212_1001293_pt1 | contig 41991 bp, 38 predicted proteins | sample RifGroC2_FD_183996 | JGI IMG/M metagenome (GOLD analysis project Ga0209212, IMG submission 183996) | Groundwater microbial communities from Rifle, Colorado, USA - Groundwater C2 (SPAdes) (version 2) | ecosystem: Environmental > Aquatic > Deep subsurface > Groundwater | place: Rifle, Colorado... | reverse complement strand
GGTTGGTAGCTCTGCCAGAGTCCGTCATTCCCGCATGCTTGTAGCGGGAATCCAGGCGAATTTCGGACTGGACCCCCGATTAAAACATTCGGGGGTGACAACTTGGGGAAAAGTCATCCGAGGGCCTCTTGATACCCCGCAGCTTGCTGCGGGGTTATTCATTTTGGGCTAGCCCAGCAGTAAGCCGTCAGCAATCAGCGGGTGAATAATAGCTGAAAGCTGAACGCTCCCTTAATAACCGTGGAGATTTTTCGTCATATAGAGGATAGAAATATTTCGCTTCCCAAGCCTGTCCTGACCTTGGGAAACTTCGACGGTATTCACCTGGGCCACCAGGCCCTGTTGCAACGGGTGGTTCAAGATGCCAAGGCCCGCGATGGTCGTTCGGTTGTTCTTACCTTTGAACCCCATCCGCTCACGATCCTTGCGCCTCAGCGCGCCCCTAGGCTGATTCTGACGCATAAAGACAAGATGGTTCTCCTGCAATCCTATGGAGTGGACGCGGTGATTATTCAACCCTTCAACTCAGCCTTTGCCAATGTGGAGGCGGAAGCGTTTGTTCGAGGTTACCTGGTGGAGCGCCTCAAGGTTCATAAGATGTGGGTTGGAAAGGACTTAAGGTTCGGAAAGGGGAGAAAGGGTCGGGTGGAGGATCTGATCCGATGGGGAGCTGAAGGCGGGTTTGAAGTCGGGATTGTTGGGCCGGTGCACGTGGAAGGGGTGCGCATCAGCAGCAGTCGAATCAGGGATTTGATCAAACGGGGCGACGTCCACGAAGTCCAGGGCTTCTTGGGCCGATACCATTTTGCCTCAGGGCGAGTGATTCCTGGTTATCAGAGAGGTCGCCAACTCGGTTTTCCTACAGCCAACATTGTCACGCGAACCGAGATGCTGCCCTCAGACGGGATCTATGCCACCTTCTTGGAGGCGGACCGGCGCCTATGGCCGAGCGTTACCAACATCGGGGTTAACCCTACTTTCGGAGGCGGTCCCAGGACGATAGAGAGTTATATCTTCGATTTTTCGGGGAACCTCTATGGGCGATCCGTGAAGCTGTTTTTCGTCAAGAGGATTCGGGAAGAGAAGAAATTCCCCACGCCGGAGGATTTGGTCGGGCAGATGAAAAAGGATGTGCTAGGCGCCCAGGAGATCTTAAACCAAGTCGGCATAGAGGAGCAGGCGCGATTGGCGCGGTGAGGTAACGTGCTAAGCCGTTTAACCGTTGATAAAGAGCATGCCGGAATGCGGTTGGATCTATTCCTATCGCGTCCTTTCCCTGGCCCCTTGGAGAGGGCGGGCTTGAGTCGCTCCGGTATCCAGAGGGTGATTGCCGAGGGGCAGATCACCCTCAACGGAAGGAAGACCAAGGCCAGCGCCCGTCTGAAGCCCAACGACGCAGTCGAGATCCGGTTGCTGCCTCCACGGGAGACGGCGTTGGTGCCGGAGTCTGTCCCGCTGGATATTCTCTTCGAAGATGAGGACTGCCTGGTAGTGAATAAGCCCGCCGGCATGGTGGTTCATCCTGCTGCCGGTAGGCAAAGCGGAACCCTTGTGAATGCCCTGCTCCATTACTGTCCGAATCTTCAGGGAATCGGAGGGGAGCGGCGCCCCGGGATTGTCCATCGATTGGACAAAGATACCTCCGGGGTGATGGTTGTGGCAAAGCATGATCGGGCCTTTCATCAATTAGCCCAGCAGTTTAAGGAGCGGCGAGTTCGTAAAGAGTACCTCGCCTTTGTGTGGGGTTTAGTCGATCAGCAGAAGGGGAGCATTGATCGTCCCATCGGTCGTCATCGGAGCGACCGGAAAAGGATGTCGAGCCTGCGCTCTCGGCCGCGCTTGAGAGAGGCGCTAACCGAGTGGCAAGTAGAGAATGCTTTCAGGGTAGAGCCTGCAGGAGAGCGGTCTTTTTGGGTCACGTTGCTGCGTCTCAAGCCCCATAGTGGTCGGACGCACCAGATCCGTGTCCATCTGGCGGACCAGGGATATCCGGTGGTTGGGGACCGTATCTATGGGCGGAAGCGGTACGGCCCTGGCGGCAATCGCGAGCCGCTGCCGGGTGTGACGGATTTTCCGCGCCAGGCGCTCCATGCGGAGAGGCTCGGATTCAGCCATCCCCGCACTGGAGCCCCTGTCGCCTTTTACGCCCCGCTTCCGCTCGATATGCAGCGACTCTTAGACTCTCTGAGGGAATGGCATTCAATCAGCGAACGGAGAAAGGTAGGGAAAGGGGGTTGACAAAAGGATTGTTTTTTTTTAATATAAGACAATTTCGATTTTCTGGTTCAGCGATACTCTTTGAAATTAGCCCCACATTAAGGTTATCGTTCACTGTATCCCGACCTGAGCTTTTGATTTGGATTTCAAACAAACGAATCATTTCTGTGTTGAACCTCTGTTGTCTTGAAATGTCGCGCCGGTAAGCAGGATCCCCTGTAGCAGGGGTCGGGCAGCCGTTGCGTTTTAACGATATTCCTCCTCAACCAGGTGGGTCGGAGGGATCGGGGGAACGAGTCCAGTTTTCGGGCAATTCATATTTGGCATGAAAGGAGACATATAGCTATGGTACGTGGTCAGACCCGCGCCGAGTCGGAGGCCGTGGAAGAAAATGGATTGAACCTTAAGTCTCTTAAGGAGAAGAAGATCAGCGAGTTGGCATTGATCGGTAAAAACTTCAATATCGAAGGCGCAGCCAATATGCGCAAGCAGGAGTTGATCTTCGCCATATTACAGGCCCAAACCGAGCAGAACGGTTTTATCTACGGGGAAGGGGTGCTGGAGACCCTTCCTGACGGCTTTGGTTTTCTCAGAGCCCCGGACTATAACTACCTCCCTGGCCCGGACGATATCTATGTCTCTCCGAGCCAAATTCGCCGCTTCAATCTTCGCACCGGAGATATCATTTCGGGGCATATTCGCCCCCCCAAGGAAGGGGAACGTTACTTTGCCCTGCTCAAGGTGGAAGCCATCAACTACGAAGACCCGGAGAAGGCAAGGGATAAGATCCTCTTTGACAACCTTACCCCCCTCTATCCGAATGAACGCTTTAAGCTGGAATACCAGCCGGACGAATATACCACGCGGGTTGTTGATCTCTTAACCCCGATCGGCAAAGGGCAGAGAGGACTGATCGTGGCTGCCCCTCGAACCGGCAAGACCATGATGCTGCAGAACATTGCCAAGGCCATTGCCCATAACCACAACGAGGCGATCCTGATTGTTCTCCTGATTGACGAGCGACCTGAAGAAGTGACCGATATGCAGCGCTCGGTGGATGGAGAAGTGGTCAGTTCTACTTTTGACGAGCCCGCGACGCGCCATGTCCAGGTTGCCGAGATGGTGATCGAAAAGGCCAAACGGTTGGTGGAACACGGCAAGGACGTGGTGATCCTGCTCGACAGCATTACCCGTTTGGCTCGCGCCTACAATACGGTTGTTCCCCCCAGCGGCAAAATTCTCTCCGGCGGGGTGGACTCCAATGCGCTGCACAAACCGAAAAAGTTTTTTGGCGCGGCGCGCAACATCGAAGATGGCGGGAGTCTCACCATCATTGCGACCGCCCTGATCGATACCGGAAGTCGGATGGATGAGGTGATTTTCGAGGAGTTCAAAGGAACCGGCAACATGGAACTTCATTTGGACCGCCGGCTGATGGATAAGCGCGTCTTTCCGGCCATCGACATCAACAAGTCGGGAACAAGAAAAGAAGAGCTGTTGATATCTAGAGAAGATCTCAACCGAATCTGGATACTGCGCAAGGTCTTGTCACAGTTGAGCGTAGTAGAGGCGATGGAGTTCTTATTGGATAAGATTCGTGGGACGCAAACCAACAAGGAGTTCCTTGAATCCATGAACCAATGACCTTCCCCGCTCTCCTCTTTGGCTGTCTTGCACAGGTCGCAGATCTTTGTTAAAAGCGCAGGATTACTAAGTCTTTTTGATGGATGCCCCCGGGCGACCGCTGGTCGTTTGGGATTCCGGTAAGTTAGAGCAGTTTTTGGGCTTATTTCACACCCTTTCTGATCCTCTCCATGGTGCCCTCGGGTATGGAGCGGAGGCGAGGAAAGGGGAGGACACAACCAAAGGAGTGTAAGTTTATGGCAGAGTTATCTATGAAACAACTCTTGGAGGCCGGGGTCCATTTTGGCCACCAGACCAGCCGCTGGAACCCCAAGATGAAGCCGTTCATTTTTGGCGCCCGTAACGGCATCCATATCATTGATCTCCAGCAAACCGTCACGATGTTTAAGGACGTGGCTGTGTTTGTCCGCGATCTTGTGGCAGGGGGGGGGAACGTCCTTTTTGTCGGGACGAAAAAGCAGGCCCAGGATTCGATCAGGGAGGAGTCGGAGCGCTGCGGGATGTTTCACGTCCACAACCGGTGGCTGGGAGGAACCCTCACCAACTTCTCGACGATCCGCCAGAGCATCGAGCGCCTGCGAAAGCTTGAGGAAATGGAAAACGACCCCAGGATCGTCGAGGCCTTGACGAAAAAAGAGATGTTGGGTCTCAAGCGAGAAAAGGAGAAGCTGGAGCAGTCCTTGGGGGGAATCAAGGGAATGAAGAAGCTTCCCGACGCCATTTTCGTCATCGATCCCAACCAGGAGGAGATCGCCGTTAAAGAGGCGAGGAAGCTGAGGATCCCTGTGGTGGCTGTGATTGATACCAATTGCGATCCGGATATGGTGGATTGCAAAGTTCCAGGGAACGATGATGCCATCCGGGCCATCCGGCTTTTTTGTGCGGCCATTGCGGACGCAGTAATTGAGGGAAAAAATCTCTATGAGCAGAGCTTAATAAGGACCAAAGAGGAAGAGAAGGTCGTGGAGCCGGCAGCTGTGGCTGCGGACGGCGCCGCCGCGACCTCGGCAACAGGGGGGGCGTAATCTCAATGGAAGTCAATGCATCTTCGGTCAAAGAGTTACGCGATAAGACCGGGGCGGGAATCATGGACTGCAAAAAAGCCCTGGCGGAATCTGCGGGAGACATAGAGAAGGCGGTAGACTACCTGCGTCGCAAGGGTCTGGCGGCTGCGGCAAGGAAAGTGGGCCGCGTAGCAGCGGAGGGCCTCGTGGGGGCTTATATCCACGCGGGAGGGAAGATCGGCGTTTTGGTCGAGCTTAATTGCGAAACGGACTTCGTCGCGCGCACCGCGGAATTTCAGGGCTTGTTGAAAGACATCGCCATGCAGGTTGCCGCTGCGAACCCGCGTTATATCCGCCCAGAGGATGTGCCGCCTGAAGAGCTGGAAAGGGAGCGGGAAATTTACCGGCGTCAGGCCTCCGATTCCGGCAAACCGGAAAAGGTTGCCGACAAGATCGTGGAAGGGAAAATGGAGCGATTTTATTCCGAGGTCTGTCTGCTGGAGCAGGCCTTCATTAAGGATCCCGATCATAAGGTCGGGGATCTCGTGCAGGAAACCATCGCACGGCTGAGAGAAAACATCCAGGTGCGCCGTTTTGTCCGCTACCACCTGGGGGAAGGGGTGGAGAACATTAGCTAGGTGGTTCTGGATGGGTGGGGCAAAACTTAAATACAATCGTGTCATCTTGAAAGTTACCGGTGAAGTCTTCGCCGGCGCGCAAAGATACGGTATCGACAGCAAGATGGTGCGGGGATTTGCCGAGGAGATCAAGGAAGTCAAAGAGATGGGCTGTCAGATCGCCCTGGTCATCGGAGGGGGAAATATCCTTCGCGGCGCCGAGGCGAGCGAAGGCGGGTTAGAGCGAGCAACTGCCGATTACATGGGGATGCTGGCCACGGTCATCAACAGTTTAGCCCTGCAAGATGCCTTGGAAAAGATCGGTGTCTCCACTCGGGTTATGTCCGCCATTGACATGCGTCAGGTGGCGGAACCCTACATTCGACGACGCGCTACCCGCCATCTGGAAAAAGGGCGGGTGGTGATCTTTGCCGGAGGAACCGGCAATCCTTATTTCACGACCGACACCACCGCCAGCCTTCGGGCCATGGAGATCGGCGCCGATGTGATTCTTAAGGCGACCAAGGTAAAGGGGGTCTACGACGCAGATCCTCTGAAACATCAGGGGGCCAAAATGTACGGGGAACTGACCTACATCGAGGTCTTGAATAAAGAGCTCAAGGTCATGGACTCCACCGCGATCTCGCTTTGCATGGACAATCGTTTGCCGATCATTGTCTTCAATATTATGGAGAAAGGGAATATCAAGAGAGTGGTGCGCGGGGAGGAGATCGGCACCCTTGTGAGCGCGGGGAAGAGATGAACGAGACCTTCTTTATTGATCTCCAGAAAGAAATGGAAAAGTCAGTGGTGGCTTTTCGCAAGGACCTTGCAAAGCTGCGCACGGGAAGGGCCTCGACGGCTTTGTTGGAAGGGGTCATGGTGGATTACTATGGCAGCCCGACCCCCCTCAACCAGTTGGCCACCTTAGGGGCACCGGAGCCCCGCCTCTTAGTGGTGCAACCCTACGACAAGGGAGTCATCGGGGGGATTGAGAAGGCGATCTTCAAGGCGGATCTCGGTTTGACCCCCAACAACGACGGAAAAATCATCCGTATTCCTATACCCGAATTGACAGAGGAGAGACGCAGGGAGCTAGTCAAGCATATCAAAAAGATGGCGGAAGAATTCCGCGTATCCATCCGCAATCACCGCAGGCTCGCTATCGAGAAACTCAAGGAGTTTGCTAAGAAAAAGGAAATTACCGAGGACGATCTCAAGCACAGCCAGGACCGAGTGCAGAAAATCACCGATGATTTCATCAACAGGATCGACAAGGTGCTGAAGACCAAGGAAGACGAAATCATGGAGGTCTGAGGCCTGCGTTATTTCCCTCGAGCTATTCTCAATCCAGAATGAACCTCAGGGGCCTAGACAAGAGTCGTTTGCCCAGACATGTGGCCATCATTATGGATGGCAACGGACGCTGGGCTCGGTTGAGAGGTAAAGGCCGCATTGAAGGACACCGTCGGGGCAGGGCCTCGGTTCGTGCCGTCGTGGAGATGAGTCGTAAGCTGGGGATTCCCTATCTTTCGCTCTACGCTTTTTCAACAGAAAACTGGTTGCGACCCAAGGAGGAAGTTCACGCGCTAATGGGGCTGCTCGAACATTATTTGGCGGTGGAGCAACCCAAGATGATGCGGCACGGAATTCGCCTATTGGCCATCGGCGACAAGGACCGATTGCCGCCGCCGGTTCTGCGGACGCTGGAGCGTGCCGTGAAGGCGACGCAAAAAAACAAAGGAATGACGGTTGTTTTGGCCCTGAGTTACAGCGGCCGCGACGATATTGTCAGGATGGTGCAGGCTGTAGCCCGGGAAGCGAAAGAGGGAGCTTGTGCGATCGAAGATATTAATGAAGAGGTGATATCCGCTCACATGGAGACGAGATCCATCCCAGATCCGGACCTGCTTATCCGTACCAGCGGCGAGATGCGGATCAGTAATTTTTTCCTCTGGCAAATCCCTTACACGGAGCTTTACATCACGCCGACTCTCTGGCCGGATTTTCGTGAAGAAGAATACCTCCAGGCCCTTCTGGAGTTTCAACGGCGCCGCAGGAGATTCGGTCGTACCGATGAGCAGATCACGCAGCCTCTCTGCTCTGTTGGCAGAAACCGGTGAATAAGCAGATCGGATCTAGGGTGATCACGGCCGTAGTGGGCATCCCCCTTTTGGTCTTGATCATTGGCTGGGGCCGTCCAGCCCATTTCTTGCTGCTGGTTTTTCTGCTTACGATTGTTGCCCTTTGGGAATACTTCTCTATGGCCTTCCGGGGCCGTTGGAAGCAGCAGGCCCTGGGAGTTCTCTTCGGCGTGCTGGCGGCGCTCAGCGTCATCCTCCCGGGCAGTTCGCAGCCGGGGTTGGGGTTGGCTGGGGTCGTCGTATTAGCCTTTTTGTCTTACCTTTTTTCCGGCGCGGGGTTGGAAGAAAGGTATCAACAATTGGGATGGACCCTTGTGGGCACTCTGTACGTCGGATTTCTCGTTCCTCATTTGTTTCTTCTCTATCGATCCCACGATGGGCGGGAGTGGGTATTTTTTATCCTTTTGGTAATCATGGCCGGGGATACCGCGGGATATTTCGTAGGGAGTTCCCTGGGCAAGAAAAAATTGTATCCTGAAATCAGTCCGGGAAAAACAGTGGAAGGGGCCTTTGCTTCTCTTGCTGCCAGCGCGCTTGCCGGTGTCGTCGGAGGCAAATACTTACTCCCTGCTTTCCCGTGGATGGAAATCCTCCTACTCTCACTTTTCTTGAGCCTTCTTGGGCAGGGAGGCGACCTCTTCGAGTCGTGGATCAAGCGGGTCTTTGCCGTCAAGGATTCAGGCCGTCTCCTTCCCGGGCATGGCGGGTTGCTGGATCGAATGGATAGTCTTATATTCCCAGTCGTGTTTGCCACCTATTATTTGCGGCTGATCCACCCATGAAGTCGATCGTCGTCCTGGGCTCCACAGGCTCGATCGGAGTTAGCACGCTCGACCTGGTACGGCGCTTTCCCGATGAATTCAGGGCGCGGGGCCTGGTTGCCGGCCGCAATCTGAAGCTCCTCGCCGCGCAGATCAGAGAATTTGTTCCCGAGTGGGTGAGCATCCGGGAAAAAGAGGGAATCCCTCTTTTGCGCAAACTCTTGGGAGAGCGCAAGATGGAAATCCTGTGGGGAGAGAGCGGCGCTACGTCGGTAGCCACGGCTAGCGGAGTGGACATCGTCGTGGCAGCCATTGTCGGAAGCGCCGGCCTGGTGCCGACACTAGAAGCGGTGCGAGCAGGAAAAGAGGTGGCCCTCGCCAACAAAGAGGCCCTGGTGATGGCAGGGGAAATCTTCATGCGCGAGGCGAACAAAAAGGGCGTTCGTCTTTTTCCTGTGGACAGCGAGCACAGCGCCGTCTTCCAGTGCCTGCAGGGAAACCGCCGGGAGGAGGTGGAGCGCATCATCCTGACGGCCTCCGGAGGGCCTTTTCTCCGCGTCTCTCTAAAATCTCTGGAGCGTGTCACGGTGAAGCGAGCCCTCAAGCACCCGAACTGGAAGATGGGGCGAAAAATCACGGTCGATTCGGCGACGATGATGAACAAAGGGCTAGAGGTGGTGGAGGCCCGATGGTTATTCGATATAAATCCTTCTCAGGTAGAAGTGGTGATCCATCCGCAGAGCATCGTCCACTCCATGGTGCTCTACCAGGATGGCTCGATCATCGCCCAGCTGGGAGTCCCGGATATGCGGATACCTATCGCTTATGCGCTTTCCTACCCTCATCGGCTGAAGGTGAACTGCCGGCAGCTCAAATTAACCGAGTTGGGTGAGCTCACTTTCCTTCCGGTGGAGAAAAGGAGATATCCCGCCCTCGATCTGGCCTATCAGGCCCTGGCGGTTGGCGGGACCATGCCAGCGGTTCTTAATGCTGCTAATGAGGTCGCCGTCGCGGCCTTTTTGGAGAGACGGATCGGTTTCCGCAAGATTCATCGAGTCATCGAGAGGGCTATGGAGGCCCACGCGAGTCGACACCCGAATGAGGTACAGGAGATTTTAGAGGCGGATCGGTGGGCGCGGGAGAAGGCTTTGACGCTTATCGATAAAAAGTAAAGGAGGAAATTGCATGGGGAGTATTATTGTAGCAATTGTTGCAGCTCTAGTGGGACTAGGGATCTTAATCATTATCCATGAACTGGGCCACTTCCTCGTGGCAAAAAAAACTGGCGTCGGTGTTCTCACCTTCTCCATTGGTTTTGGCCCGAAACTGTTGGGCAGAAAAATCGGCGAAACCGAGTACCTATTAAGCGCCTTTCCGCTGGGGGGATATGTCAAAATGGTGGGTGAAGATCCCGAGGAGGAAGTTCAAGGGGTCGATGTGCAGCGATCTTTCTCTCATCAGGGACTTGCCAAGCGGGCTGCTATTGTAGCTGCCGGTCCCATTTCTAATCTTCTCTTGGCTGTGGTTATCTTTATCTGTATTTTCTTGTCTTACGGGGTGCCAGTACTAACGACACGTGTGGGAGGTGTGGAGCCTAATTCGCCAGCAGCGCAGGCAGGAATACAAAAAGGAGATCAAATTGTCGGCATTGACGACCAGGAGGTAAAAAAATGGGAGGAACTTTCCGGCCAGATCAAGGAGAGTCAGGGGAGGGTTTTGAAGCTTCGAATCCAGAGAGATGGCCAGGAGATTAAACTCGCCGTTCAACCGATCAAGAGAGAAGGCAGGAACGTCTTTGGGGAGAGACAAGAGAGCTGGGCCATCGGGATCGCTAGCGAGCCTGCGCTGGAGAAAAGCAGTCCCTGGTTAGCCGTGCGTGAGGCATTCTCTCGGACTTGGGATTATTCGAGTTTAACTCTGGTTGCCCTTTTCAAGATGATCAAAGGTGAGGTTTCTCCAAAAACTCTTGGGGGACCCCTCTTGATCGCGCAGATGGCGGGTCAGCAGGCACGAGAGGGTTTGGGAAGCTTTTTCTTTTTTGTCGCCATACTGAGCATTAACCTCGGAGTATTGAATCTTCTACCGATACCCGTGCTGGATGGCGGACACCTGCTTTTTTTCCTCCTGGAGGGGATTCTGGGTCGCCCAATCAAACTGAAGCATCGAGAAAGGGCCCAACAAGTCGGAATTTTTGTCCTGATCATGATCATGGTTTACGCCTTCTATCGCGACATCTCGAGGTTTTTTGAAGGATGATTAGGTAATAGGCGTGAGGCAATAGTTAAACTGTTGCCTTGATTGCTTGTTCCACACGATGATTCTTGGAATCGATACAGCCACGGCCACGGCGAGCGTGGCCCTAGTGGAGGACGGGAAGCTCGTTGGAGAGGAGATACGTCGAGCCGGAAAACAGTCCGATCGTTTCCCTTCGGAGGGTAGAGGGAATCATGCGGAGACTCTCCTGCCGATGGTGGGGACTGTCTTGAAAAAAGCCGGGATATCCTTATCCGATCTATCTGCCTTCGCGGTCTCGATAGGCCCCGGCTCTTTTACCGGTCTGCGAATCGGACTGAGCACCGTGAAGGGGCTTGCCTACGGATGGGAGGTCCCGGTTGTTGGAGTCCCAACCCTCCTTGCAGTGGCAGCAAGGGTAACCGGCTGGGATGGGTTGGTTTGTCCTCTTCTGGATGCACGAAAAAAAGAGGTCTACGCCGCCTTGTTTCGGAAAGAGGCCGAGACTCTGGAGCGCCTGAGCGAAGATCTGGTCTGTGCGCCTGAGAAAGTTTTGCGCCAGCTCAAATCTCTTGCTGACGGAGCATCATGTCTATTCGTTGGTGAAGGAGCCAAAGTTTACGAAAGTCTAATTGCGACGTTCTTAGGCGATCGGGGCTTTTCAACTCTCGGGGAATCTTACCCTTCAGTGGCCTATGCCGTAGCCCGATTAGGGGAGGAAAAGTTAAGCCGACAGGAATTCGATTCCCCGGGTTCCTTGGTGCCGCTTTATCTCCGACCTTCGGAGGCCGAGCTTAAGAAGGGCCTGGGAAGGTAAGCTATCGAAAAAACAGACCTTTGTTCTTGCGTTGACAAAAAAATCACCTTAGGATAGATTACCAATTTCCGAACACAATAGAAGATAAGGAGGCTCTCTTATGGAGAGGAGAGAGGAAGAGTTTATTATCTCTCTTATGGGCAAGGACCCCGAGCTCAAGAAATATTACGAAGAGCATCAAGAGTTGGAAAAGAAACTGTCAGGATACCAAAATAAATCCCATTTAACCCCGCTGGAGGAAGTAGAGAAAAAAAGGCTTCAGAAGCTTAAGCTCGCCGGAAAAGATAAAATCATGGAGCTCCTGGGTAAGTATCGGTAAATAGGAATCCATAGGGAGAGATAAGGAGATGAAGAAGACCGGAGCAGAAATTTTTGTTGAGTCGCTCAAACAGGAGGGTGTTAAAGTTCTCTTTGGCATTCCGGGGGGAGTGGTTCTCAAAATTTTTGATGTTCTCCACCAGCAAAAAGATGTCGAGGTGGTTCTGACGCGGCATGAGCAGGGCGCCGCGCATATGGCCGAAGGATACGCCAAGGCCACAGGGAAAGTGGGCGTAGCCCTGGTGACCTCCGGTCCCGGGATGACCAACATCGTCACCGGTTTGGCGGACGCCTATATGGATTCCGTGCCTATGGTCGCCTTCACCGGCCAGGTTTCCACCAATCTGATAGGCAATGACGCCTTTCAGGAGGCGGACAACGTCGGCATCAGCCGTCCCTGCACCAAGCACAATGTCTTGGTGAAAGATGTGCGTGACTTGGCGCGGACCATTAAGGAGGCTTTCTACATTGCCAGGACAGGACGGCCAGGGCCCGTGTTGGTTGATATCCCGAAGGATGTCAGCACCGAAAAAGCCGAATTCAAATACCCGGATAAGGTCAATCTGCGCGGCTACAGTCCCACCTATGATGGGGACAAGCACCGGATCAAGCAGGCGGCCGAGGAGATTCTCAAAGCCAAAAAGCCGGTTATTTATATCGGCGGCGGCGCGCTCTTTTCCGACGCGGCCCACGAGATCCTCGAATTCGCCGAAATGACGCAGATTCCCGTCACCATGACGCTTATGGGACTCAGCGCCTTTCCCGGCGGCCACTCTCTATCTATGGGGATGTTGGGGATGCATGGCACCTACTGGAGCAACATGGCGATGCATTACGCGGACCTAGTCATCGCCGTCGGCGCGCGCTTTGACGACCGGGTAACCGGCAAAATTCCCGAATTTTGTCCTGAGGCGCGCTTCGTCCATATCGACATCGACCCGACATCTATCCGAAAGAACGTCGAAGCCCACATTCCGATCGTCGGCGACGTGAAGACCGTGCTGCGCCAGCTCAATGTCGTGTTGCGCTCCATGGACGGCAACCAACGGGAGATCAAAGAGCTGCGCCGGCCGTGGCAAAAACAGATCGCAGAATGGAAGCAGGCCCACCCACTAAAGTACCACCAGGACGAAAAATCCACCAAGCCGCAGTACGTCATCGAAGAGCTCTACAAGCTCACCCATGACAAAGGGATCATCGCCACCGACGTGGGGCAGCACCAGATGTGGGCCGCCCAGTACTTCAAGGGAGCTAAGCCGCGCACCTGGCTTACCTCCGGCGGCCTCGGCACCATGGGGTTTGGCTTTCCCGCAGCGATCGGCGCGCAAAAGGCATATCCCGGCGAGCTTGTGGTTTGCATCACCAGCGAAGGCAGCTTCCAGATGAATCTTCAGGAACTGGCCACGGCTGCGACATACAACCTGCCGGTCAAGATCGTTCTCCTTAACAACGGGTTTCACGGGATGGTCCGGCAGTGGCAGGATTTATTCTACGACGGCAGGTACGCTTCCAGCTATCTGGGAAAGATTCCGGATTTTGTAAAGTTGGCGGGGGCCTACGGAATCCGCGGCTTGAGGGCGCTAAAGCCGGCCGAGGTGGAGCCGGTGTTGCGTGAGGGGCTGAAACATAAAGGGCCGGTCCTGATGGACTTTCCAGTGTACCCATTCGAAAATTGCTATCCCATGATTCCAGCCGGCGCGGCGCAGCACGAAATGGTCCTGGAGGATCCTCCCAAGCTTACAAAAGCGCAAAGGGGCCGGGTGGCGAAGAAAAAACCTGAGGAAGGGGAAGGCGTTCTTCCAGCCTAGGACTCGTTATTCGTGAACCGTTGACTCGTATATTCGGGTCAACGACACTACGCTGCACGATTGAACGAATAACTAATAACCATTAACGAGTAACCATCACAGATGGAACGGATCATATCGGTTCTTGTAGAGAATAAGTTCGGCGTCTTGGCCAGAGTGGCGGGCCTCTTCAGTGCCCGGGGCTACAATATCGAAAGCCTCTCTGTGGCTCCGACGCTGGATCCGACAACCTCCATGATCACTATTGTGACCGTGGGGGATGACCGCATCATCGAGCAAATCATGAAGCAGCTCAACAAGGTGGTCGAGGTGCTTAAGGTTGTGGACATGACCGAGACGAGTTACCTGGACCGGGAAACAGCCCTGATTAAAGTTCACACCAGGCCGGAGCACCGGGATGAGGCGATGCGGATCGCCGATATCTTTCGCGCCAAAATCGTTGATTCGTCACCGACTACATATACGATAGAGGTGACTGGTGACGTGGATAAAGTCGAGGCGTTGATCAATATGTTGCAGCCGCTCGGGATCAAGGAGTTGATCCGCACCGGCCGAGTCGCCATTGCCCGCGAGGCGAAAGTTCCATCCCGACGCGAGTCCCAGGCGGCCAAGGCCTGAACGGGTGAATTGTAGCGGATAGCTCGTTCTCTGGTTAGCTTTTTAAGACGGACTAAGGTTTGCGAATTTTACAATCAAGAAGAGAGGCCTCGAGACGTTCTCCCAATCAGGAAATTCTCTGGGCATGGGGTTCATCACCACAATCGGGGAAGTTCCCACGCGCGCCAAATGAGACGGGAGAATCGCCGTGAGCTTCTCTTGACTGGTAAAGTGTGTAGGAATGGGACTCCCGCCAAAACAGACGTAGGAATTAGGAAAGAAATCCTTTCCCTTTAAAATCAGCTCCATATCCCCATCTCTCTCGCTGATTACCTTGGGGGACATCTCCTCAAGCTTGGGGACGGGGTATCCGTAGAACTCCTGGTTGGTCGGTCGAGGGATTGGAGTGGAAAAGCTCTCATGATAGCGAGTGTCTACGATCTCCCCGTTTTTTATCACAACGTCGATCCTGCGGGCGTGGGTGATATCCTCCAGCGGATTCCCTCTGACGACAATCAGGTCGGCAAGTTTTCCTTCCTCAACGGTTCCCAACTCACTTAGCTTTCCGAGGTAATCTGCCCCGACCTTGGTCGCCGCCTGAATCGCCTGCATGGGACTAAGACCTGCCTTGACCATCAGATCGAGCTCTCGGTGCAGGCTGATCCCGGGAATTACCGCGGCGCCCGCATCTGTGCCGGTGACCACATTGCCTCCGGCCTTAACCAACTGACAGAGAAATTCCTGCAACCTTCGATGTCCTTCTCTAAGTTGATCTTCGGGAAGGATGCCGTAAATGGAATAACGATTTGCAATCACCACGTCCTGCTCCGGTTCTTCTTTCGGTCTTACCCCGTAAGCCACGTAGTGGTGATCCAGCCAGAATAGCCTTTGATCTTCAGGGATGTAGGAAAGGCCGGGATTTTTAAGCAGCTCATAGTCCTCCCTCTCCCACTTATCCCTCATTCCGAGCGAGGACCCCCAGAGGACCATGGTCGGCTCGATGAAGGTTCCTCTCTTTGCGAGAAATTCTGCCACCTCCGCGAAGTGGGTTCTCTCCGCCAGCGTCCAGGGGCCTAAGAATTTTGCCAGCCAGAGCTTAATTGAGGCCAACTTTTTTCGTCCCTCTTCACTCCTGATGGTTGCCTCAGCACATCCTGTGGCGTGTTCCACTCCATCGACACCGGCCTCGGCATAGGGCAAGATGCTCGCATCCAGATGATCCGTTACCCTAAGTCCCGCCGCGTGGGCTTCTTCCGCGACCGTGCGTATGATGTCAAGCGGCACGCCGATGTAAATATTCACGAAGTCCACGCCCCGCTCGATATGAGCTTTTGTCATCCTTCTCCCATCTTCCGGGCTGGTCGGGACGATGTGATCCGGCCGCCTCGCCTTACCGAAAAAACCCGGGCCGGCGCAAAAAATCCTCGGGCCCGCGACTTTCCCCAAGGCGATCGCGTCTCTCTGCGCCAAGATCCAGTCAATAGGGTTTCCCAGATCCCGGACAGAGGTGACGCCGTGGGCAAGAAAGAGCTCGCCACTGTGATTACGATAATGCACATGATTATCAATGAGACCGGGAAGAATAGTCTTGCCGCTCGCATCAATGATCCGAGCCTCCTTGGAAAAATCTACTTTTCCCTGAGCCACGCGCTGGATGCGGTTGTCCTCAATGACAACGGTGGCTTGATCGACGGGTTTACCTCCGTTGCCGTCAATGAGACGACCTCCCTGGATAACAATCGGGGGTTTTTTTGCTGTCATGGGGTTATTTCTCCTCCTAAGATTCTTTTCGTTCAGGCACGGGATTTTACGCAAATAGCATGCCATCGCCAAGGGCTCGCTTGTTTCTTCTTTACCCCATCAAACTGGCCGCTGCAACGAGAAAAACAGCCGATGGAGCAGAGCCGCCGCAGAACGTGTAGTGGTCAGCACGCATTGACAAGTATGGCTTTGATCTTTAATGTGATCGTACGTGAGTCGAGAGGAGATTCAAATGAAGCGATTCAAGATGTTTCCTGTCGTCTGTCTTTTTTTTCTTGGATTTCATTTCCCCTTGGCAAAGTCTAACGAGACCGCATCAGCAGCGGAAGTGGAAAGACTCAACGTGGTCTATTCCTCAATCGCTGGAGCTTCCATATCAACTTGGGGTCCGAAAGAAGCGGGGATCTACAAGAAATATGGTCTCGACGTCAACCTGATCTACGTTGCCGGCTCACAGGCCATAGCCACCTTGATCTCCGGCGATGCCCAGATTGCCCAGGCTTCAGGGGCGGCTGCGATCCTTTCTCGTCTTGCAGGCTCAGAGGTGAAGATTATCGGGGCAACCATTAACGTCATTCCTATGAGCCTAGTTACAACGCCGGACATTAACGGCCCCCAGGACCTAAAAGGCAAAACCTTCGGTGTCACTCGCTTTGGCTCTCTGACCGACCTGGGATTGCAAAAGGCGCTGAGCGAGTTGGGCCTTGACCCCGCGAAGGACATCAAGATGATCCAGACCGGTGGGGTGCCGGAAAACCTTCTCTTCATGCAGCAAGGAATTATTAAGGGAGCACTCCTTTCTTCTCCCACCCTGGATAAAGCCAAGGAGCTGGGATATCGGGAGCTCTTGAATCTTGCAGACATCAAGTTCCGGTACCCGGGCACCGCTCTGGTCGTGACCGATTCGTTTATCAAGAACCGGCCTCAGACCGTGAACAGATTCCTAAAGGCAACTCTCGAAGGGATCAAATACGCCAAAACCAACCAGGAATTCACCATTAAAATCCTGGGCAAGTATACTCGGAGCTCGGACACTAAATTGCTCGCCAGCGCCTTCCGAACCTATGTGCTCGGTTACATCCGAGATGTGCCGACCATTACTTCAAGTGAGGTCGAAGCCGCTCTCGAAGAAATCTCCGCCAGAAATCCCAAGGCAAAGGGTATTGACCCCAAGCAATTCTACGATCAGACTCCCATGGAGCAGCTGGCTAAGGAGGGGTTTATCAAGCAGCTCTACCCTCGCTGAAAACGGAAAACCCAGCCCTGGTTGACTAAGAGGTCCTTCGAAGCTATCCTATAAAAATGTTGCTGGAGGAGGTATTTAATGCAGGTCTACTATGACCAAGACGCGGATTTGAAGCATCTTAAAGGGAAGCGGGTAGCTGTTCTTGGCTATGGCAGCCAGGGCCATGCCCACGCCAATAACCTTAAGGATTCTGGGATCGAGGTAGTGGTGGGGCTGAAAAGGGGAAGTAGCTCGTGGCCCAAGGCGGAAAAGGCGGGCCTCAAGGTCATGGAGACCGCTGAGGCTGCTAAGGTTGGAGATGTCGTCATGGTTCTCCTGCCCGATGAACTCCAGGGAGAGGTTTACGAAAAGGAAATTGGTCCTGGACTGAAGAGTGGGAACTATCTGGCCTTTGGCCATGGGTTTAATATTCATTTCAAAAGGATCGTTCCGCCCGCCGGGGTCAATGTCTTTATGGTTGCCCCGAAAGGGCCAGGCCATCTCGTGCGCAGTGAGTTTGAAAAGGGGAGGGGCGTGCCCTGTCTTCTCGCCATACATCAGGATCCATCCGGCGATACCAGGCAGGTGGGGTTGGCCTATGCCAAGGCCCTGGGCGGCGCTCGGGCGGCGGTCATTGAAACTACCTTTAAAGATGAAACCGAGACCGATCTTTTTGGCGAGCAGGCGGTCCTGTGCGGCGGGCTCACGGCCTTGATCCAGGCGGGATATGAGACCTTGGTGAACGCGGGTTATCCACCGGAGATGGCGTATTTTGAGTGCATGCACGAAGTCAAGCTGATCGTGGATCTCATCTACGAGGGTGGTTTGACTAATATGCGCTATTCGATTAGCAACACTGCGGAGTATGGGGATCTTACCCGGGGAAAGAAGGTTATCGGCCCCGAGGTCCGAAAGGCCATGCAGGATTTGCTGAAAGATATCCAGTCGGGAAAATTTGCCGAGGAATGGATCAACGAGTATCGCTGCGGGTTGCCCCATTTCACCGAGCTTAGAAAAGAGGCGGCAAATCACCCGATAGAAAAGGTGGGCGAGCGGCTCAGGTCTATGATGCCGTGGCTGGCGCAAAACCGGCTGGTGGATAAGAGCAAAAACTAGAAGAAGGCAACAGGCGGTAGGCAACAGGCAGCAGTTTCTCAAGCCTCGCGCCTTTCGCCTCAAGCCTGTTGAAAATGAGTATTGCCAAGGAGGGTTACCCGTTCATTCTCGCTGCGACCCTTTTGGCCCTGCTTGCCTTAGCGTTGGGTTGGAAATGGGCCGGGTTGGTATTCGTACTCGCGGCCCTTGCCTTTTTGGGTTTTTTCCGTGACCCGGAGCGTGTCCCCCCCAGGGGGGAAGGGTTGATTCTATCTCCTGCCGACGGGAGGGTGCTCGGGATCAAGCGGGTGGAAAAAGAGCTGCTTTTCGAGGGAACCGAAACGCGGGTGAGTATTTTTATGTCGCCTCTGGATGTTCATGTGAATCGCGCGCCCGTCCAGGGTATGGTGGAAGAGATCCGCTATCAAAAGGGAAGTTTTTTTGCCGCCTATAGGGAAGAGGCGTCAGAGAACAACGAGAAAAATGCCCTCAGGATCGTAGACGGGAAAGGGAGAAAATTCGCAGTGGTGCAGATTGCCGGAGCCCTGGCCCGGCGCATTGTCTGCTACGTCGAAAAGGGCGACTCTTTGGAGCTTGGGCAGAGATTTGGATTGATTATGTTTGGCTCCCGCGTGGATCTCTTTTTGCCCCCAGGTTCCCGCGTGGACGTGGCGCAAGGACAGAGGGTGAGGGCGGGGGAGACTGTCATAGGGAGGCTTCAGTGAACGGGATCAATGACCCGCAAGGCGAGAAGCTCTCGATGGGAAAAGTGCGGCTCCTGCGCAGGAAAGGAACGGCGCGGGTTCCCCTCAAGCAAAGGGTTCGCTCGGCGCAACTGAAAAGGGGCGTCTATCTGATCCCCAGTCTCTTCACTACGGGGAATCTGATTTGCGGTTTTTTCTCTGTTATATCGACCTTTAACGGACACTATCTCCAGGCGGCGATAATCATCGTTCTCGCCCATCTCTTAGACGGGATCGATGGTTATGTGGCGCGCCTTACCAAAACTACCAGTCAGTTCGGGATCGAATTAGATTCTTTGGCGGATCTCGTCTCCTTCGGGCTGGCCCCGGCCATTCTGGTTTATTATTGGGCGCTGGTCCCTTGGGGCACCTGGGGGTGGCTGGCGGCATGTCTCTATGTGGTGTGCGGCGCTCTCAGGCTTGCTCGTTTCAATGTCCAGATCCGGACTGTGGAAAAGAGTCATTTCGTGGGACTTCCGATCCCTGCAGCGGCGGAAATGATTGCAGCGATCGTGCTGATGTACTATTTTCTTGGCGGGGAGGGCGCAGCCAACAAACGGGTGATCCTGCTCCTGGTGATTTATCTGCTCGCAGGATTGATGGTGAGCAGCTTCCAGTATTTCAGCCTTAAACAGATGGATTTCAAGAAAAGGCATCCCTTTTGGCTATTGGTTTCTGCGATTCTTTTTATTAAACTGACCATTGCGGAGCCGCAGATTATGTTTTTTACCACTTTTCTCCTGTATACTTTATCCGGGCCCCTGTTATGGGGACTGATGCTTTATAAGCGGAGACGGGAGAAGAGGGGGGAGGTCACCGAAGCTTTGCAATAGCTTCCCCTTTCTGGAAATCAGTATAATGCTCCCGTTGGCTCTGCCGCGGGAGTTTTTGTTTTTATGCCATTGAAAAAGGCCCATCTGCCCACAGCCGGCCTGAGAGTCTCTCTCAGGTCCGATGCGATACGTCTGTGCTACGCTCGACGGGAGATACGCTTGATGCTCCTCGCTCGACGCATCGGCCCTTCGAGATACCCCCAGGCCGGCTGTTGTGATAGCCGCGCTCGACCCGCTCGCTTCAACGTACTTCTCAAGTACGCCTCCGCTCACGGGTCCATCGCGCGCCTGGCATCTGGGACCTTTTTGACCGGCCTAATCAGGGTTGGGATTCCCTTATTTTATGGAGGATAATTCCATGTCAGTGAAAATCATAGAGGATAATGTCGTAAAGATCTTTGATACGACGCTTAGGGACGGAGAACAATCTCCTGGTGCGAGCATGAATGTGGAGGAAAAAGTGATCATCGCGCGCCAGCTGGAGAAGCTCGGCGTCGATGTGATTGAAGGGGGGTTTGCCGTCTCCTCCGAGGGGGATTTTGCCGCCGTAAAGAGTATCTCCAAAGAGGTCAAGCGGCCGACGGTGGTGAGCCTTGCCCGGACTCAGGAAGGAGACATTAAAAGGGCTTTGCAGGCGGTAGAGCAGGCCAAGCATCCGGGGATTCATATCTTTATCGCCACTTCGGATATTCATATGAAGCACAAACTCAGGATGTCCCGCAACGAAGTTCTGGACGCTGCGGTTTGGGCGGTGGGTTACGCCAAGAAACATATCGACTATATCGAATTTTCGGCGGAAGACGCCTCGCGCAGTGATTGGGATTTTCTCGTGCAGGTTTTCAGCGAGGTAGTCCGGGCAGGGGCCATAACCCTCAATGTCCCCGACACCACGGGATATGCGATCCCTGCGGAGTTCGGCTCTCTGTTGCGTTATCTCGTTGATCACACTGAGGGCGGAAAACAGGTAATCTGGAGCGCTCATTGTCACAATGACCTGGGACTGGCGACTGCCAACTCTTTGGCCGCGGTGGCGAACGGCGCCAGGCAGGTCGAGTGCACCATTAATGGCATCGGTGAGCGTGCGGGCAATACCTCGTTGGAAGAGGTAGTGATGGCCCTTAAGACCAGAAAAAATCTATTCGGCGTGGATACCAACATCGTGAGCGAACAGATCTATCCCTCTTCCCGGTTGGTTTCTCAAGTCACCGGTATTCCCATTCCGATCAATAAACCGATCGTAGGGGATAATGCCTTCGCCCATGAGGCGGGCATCCATCAGGACGGAGTTCTCAAGCAGAAACTCACCTATGAGATCATGACCCCGGAATCGGTCGGGATCACCGGCAATCGGCTGGTAATGGGAAAGCATTCCGGACGCCACGCCTTCGGCGAACGACTCAAGGAGTTGGGTTTCAATCTTAACAAGGTGGATCTGAATCGCGCTTTCCTCCGCTTCAAGGAGTTGGCGGACAAGAAAAAAGAGGTCTACGACGAAGACATAGAGGCGATCGTGGCTGAAGAGATCCTCAGGCTTCCCGGCCGTCCCGACCGCTACGAGCTCCTTTATCTTAATGTGAACTCCAGCTCCAACGCCATCCCTTCAGCCACAGTGAAGATGCGCGTGGAGGGTCAGGAATGCGCGGACCACGCTACGGGAGACGGAGTGGTGGATGCCTGCTACAAGGTGATTGCTAAAATTACCGGCTCGCGCTCAAAACTGGTGCGTTACTCGGTCAAGGCAATCACTGGCGGGGCTGATGCGCAAGGCGAGGTCTCCTGTCTGATCGAGGACGGAAGGATCCGGGTCTCAGGGCAGGGGGCGCACACCGATATTATTATGGCCAGCGCATTGGCCTATATTAATGCCCTGAATAAGCTTGAATATCGCAAGCACTATCGGCAGTTGGTGGAGAGAGAGGGGCCATGAACGGTTCGTGTTCGTGAGCGTGACTCGTGTTCGTCACGAGCAGCGAGCTACGAGCCACGGAACATAAGAGGTGTTGAGTTGAATTACAACATTGCGGTGCTTCCGGGAGATGGAATCGGGCCGGAGGTGGTTAGAGAAGGCAGCCAGGTCTTAACTCAGATAGCTTCGCTATACGGATTCCAGGTCGAGTTTGAAGAAGGATTGGTGGGAGGGGCGTCTATCGATGCGTATGGAAAACCCCTTACAGATCCGGTTCTCAAATTGGCTAAACAAAGTGACGCAGTCCTGCTGGGCGCTATGGGAGGACCGAAATGGGATGGTCTGGATTATTCTATCCGTCCTGAGCGGGCCCTGCTGGCCTTGCGCCAGGAATTGGGGCTTTTTGCCAATCTCCGTCCTGTGAAGCTCTTTTCGGCTTTGGCCTCGGCCTCGACTTTAAGGCGCGAGGTGGTGGAGGGGACTGATCTCCTGGTCGTGCGAGAGCTTATCGGAGGGATCTATTTTGGGCAGCCGAAGGGAGTCACGAAGCTCCCTGACGGCACCGAAAGAGGGGTGAATACCGAGGTCTACACTACCCCGGAGATCGAGCGCATCGCCCACGTGGCGTTCGAAGCGGCTCGTAGAAGGCGGAAAAAGGTTACTTCAGTGGATAAGGCCAACGTTCTTGAGGCCACCGAGCTTTGGCGCAAGGTTGTGACCCGGTTCCATAAAGAGAATGGCTATGGGGATATTGCGCTCGAACACATGCTCGTGGATAACTGCGCCATGCAGCTCATTCGTAATCCCAAGCAGTTCGATGTCATCGTCACGACCAACCTGTTTGGCGATATCTTGAGCGATGAAGCGGCGATGCTCACCGGCTCCATTGGCATGCTTCCTTCCGCCAGTCTCGGTGGAAAGGTGGGGATGTACGAGCCAGTCCACGGCAGCGCGCCTGATATCGTGGGTAAAGATATGGCTAACCCTTTGGCAACGATCTTGACGGTGGCGTTGATGCTGCGTCATTCTCTCGACCAAAGTAAGGCTGCCGACCGCATAGAAAGGGTGGTGGAGGCGGTGCTCGATGAGGGCTATAGGACTGCGGACATCCAAGAGAAGGGCTGTCGCCTTGTTGGCTGCAAAGAGATGGGAAGGCTGGTCAGGGAAAAGATAGATAAAGGGATGTAGGGGCGTATGGCAATACGCCCGTACAAGGGATTAAGGGTTAAATACAATTTTGGAATTTGGATTGCCGATTTGTCATCCTGAGCGCAGCGAAGGATCTGGAGATTCTTCGGCTTCGCCTCAGAGTGACAGTCTAAAATCTAAAATCGAAAATCGGCAGAGGGGTTGTGAAAAAAGAAAAATATAACGTTGCGGTTGTCGGGGCAACAGGAGCCGTCGGTGAGCAGATGCGGGAGATCCTTGAAGAGAGGCTCTTCCCCGTTGGCGAACTTCGTCTCCTGGCCTCGGAGAGATCTGCGGGGCAGCTCCTTGAGTTCCGCGGTAAGCAGACTCGTGTGGAGGTCCTCAGGGAGGATTCTTTCAAGGGTATCGACATTGCGCTGTTTTCCGCTGGTGGCAGCGTGAGCGCCAGGTTTGCCCCGGTTGCGGTCAGCGCCGGTGCGGTTGTCGTTGACAACACAGCCTACTTCCGCATGGAGCCGGATATCCCACTGGTTGTCCCGGAGGTCAATGCGCAGGAAATTGCCCGCTATAAGAATCGCGGCATTATCGCGAACCCAAATTGCTCAACCATCCAGATGGTGGTGGCCTTAAAACCCATCCACGATGCGGCTCGAATCAAACGCGTGGTGGTCTCTACTTACCAGTCGGTATCAGGGGCGGGGCGGATGGCTATGGAGGAGTTGACCCAGCAGGTCAGCGCTCTTTTCAGCGGGAGGGAGATCAAAAAACAGAAGTTCCCGCACCAGATTGCCTTTAACTGTATCCCCCATATCGACGTCTTTTTGGAAGGCGGCTACACCAAGGAAGAGATGAAGATAATCGATGAGACGCGCAAGATTTTGGGGGAGCCGTCCTTGGGCGTTACTGTCACCAGTGTCCGGGTGCCGGTCTTCTGCGGCCATTCCGAATCGGTCAATATCGAGACGGAAAAGAAACTCACGGCCAAAGACGTTAAGGCCATCTTGCGCGAAGCGCCGGGAATCCTGCTTTGCGATGAGCCCGAAAAAAATATCTATCCTATGGCCATCGATGCCGTTGGCAAAGATGCGACACTGGTGGGAAGGGTGCGGGAGGATCAGTCGGTTGCTAACGGGATCAACCTCTGGATTGTGGCCGACAACCTGCGCAAGGGCGCTGCCCTCAACGCCGTTCAGATCGCCGAGATCTTGATCAGAGATTACCTGTAGAAATTTCACCTTCTAAATAGCGCCTCTGCGTTCTTAAAGGCTAGGCGTTGCGCGGTTTCAGGTCCCAGGTTAGAGAGAAGTTGGCGGAACCGATGGATGCGGTTCTCGTAATGGGCTAAGGCCGGCGTGTGAGCCGGATCGGTCCCGATCAGGAAACGATCAGGGAAACGCTCATAAAGCGCTTTCATCTCAGGATAGAATTGCCCTGATCCATCCTCAATAAGATGCATCCATTGGGTTGCTCTAGGCCAGTATCTGCCGTAGCCCGCAAAGGAAGCGTTCAGCATTCCTCCCAGGTCGCAAATGAGGTTCGTATATCTCGTAAGCATTTGGCCTATGATCTCGGTGGAGCTCCGCCCGCAGTTATGGGCCCAGATAACCTTCGCTTTCGGGTTGTATTCGAGTAAGCTTCTCATCCCATTAACGACCTCGGGCTCGCCTTCAGCGTGAAGGAGCAGGGGCACTCGGAACTTTTCCGCAAGCACTGCGAAGCGGCGCATCAAGGGCGTATCCACCGGGATATCCACTTCCCCACCTCCTTGGCCGTGCGCCTCATAGTCGTAGTGACGGATGATGAACTCTCCCAGTCCATAAAACTCCGCTGAGCGCAGCTTTTGCTCGGCTTCCAAAAGCAGCTTTTCAGCAACACCATCCGGTTTAAGCCAGCGAGACCGGTTTCTTTGCCCCAGGCTTCCTCGCTGCCCTGCTACAAACGGGATGAATCGTCCTGGGTACCTTCTACTGTAGTCCAAGGCCTGCTCATCGCTGCCCGAGCCGGCGTCATAGGCTGAGGTAAAATACCTTGCCATTAAAACCATGCGATTGACTCCAGACCGGTTCATGAGGGCGATAAGTGTTTCGGCTGAGATGTCTCCGTTAAGATGCCCATGGCTGTCGATGATGGGAAGCTTCTCAGGCTCGGCATGCGGCGCGACCGCTTGAACACAGCCCGCTGCGAACAAACCCGCTAACATCATTGCTGCTAACAGTATCTGCATCTTTCCACTGGCTTATTGTGACCTGGAGGTCAGGTTGACCCCATATGTTGTGTTGCTTTCCGGTACGTCGCACCTAACCATTGAGCGTGCTGGTCAGCATATCCCGCCTCGTAAAACCTTCGACAATTGCGGCGATTCTGGTGCCTTGCCCACGCCTTGTCAAGGTCTGTCCGTTTCAGGTAAATATAGAAGGTAAGGTCTTCCGGCTCGAAACTAGTCGAAACCCATTTCATGAACATCAAGCTAACCATCGAATACGACGGGACCAACTATCACGGCTGGCAGATTCAGCCCAATGGGGTCACTATTCAGGAGATCTTGGAAGGCGCCCTGGAAAAGATCCTTGGGGCGAAGGTTCGGGTCAACGGCTCCGGCCGGACAGACGCCGGGGTTCACGCGCTCGGTCAGGTAGCCAACTTTTTTTTTGCCGGAGATATAGATCTCCGCCGTTTGCAAAAGGGGCTTAATGCCCTGACTCCGTCGGACATCATGGTAAAAAAAGCCGAGGCGGTTTCCGAGTCTTTCGACGCGCGGCGAGACGCTAAGAGCCGGGTTTATCAGTACCGGATCTGGAATCAGCCGTTTCCCTCAGCTTTTCACCGTCGTTTCTCCTGGCACGTGCACGAGTCTCTGGCGCTTGTCTCCATGCAGGAGGCGATCCTCTGTCTCGAGGGCGAGCATAACTTTGCCTCTTTCCAGGCGGCGGGCTGCGATGCGCTTCATCCGGTCAGAAAAATTTACCGCAACATGCTTAGCCAGGAGGGCGATTTCCTGGTTTATGCCGTCGAGGCTACGGCTTTTCTGAGACACATGGTGCGTAACATCGTGGGGACGCTCGTCGAAGTGGGGAAAGGGGAGAGGAGCCCCGCAGTATTTGCCGAGCTCCTTCAGGCTCAGGATCGCAGGCTGGCAGGCCCGACAGCGCCGGCTCAAGGGCTGTTTCTGGTCGAAGTGAAGTACTGAAAGTTGAAGGGTTAAAGGGTTGCAGGGTTCAGAATAAGAGTCGGCTCAATGAGAAAGAAATTTTTAACCATCCTTCCCCTCTCCTTTTTGTTTTTCGTCGTCATCTTCTTCCCTCAGATCCGGCTGGGGACAGTCACTGCTCTGTTTTTACGCGATATTCTGGATGAGAAAACCGTTCATGAGCCCGATAACGGGGCGCTGGCGTGGATGACCTCGACTCCGGTTGTAGAGCGGCTGCGGATTCCGGCGGGCAAGGAGCAGATTCCCGCGGACCTCTACCGCGTGCCGGGCGGGAAAAGACACGCCGCCATACTCCTCACACACGGCATCATAGAGGCGGGCAAGGACGATCCGCGTCTGATTCGCTTCGCCCGTTCCCTGGCGCGCTCGGGCTTTGTCGTGCTGATCCCCGAGCTTAAGGGCATGAAATCCTTTCGCATCCGCTTCGAGGATGTGGACGACATCGTCGCTTCCTTCCGCTTCCTCGCCTCCAGAAAAGAGATCGTCGATGAGAGCAAGATGGGATTGCTGGGTTTCAGCTACGGCGCCGGCCCGACACTCATGGCCGCCGCTCATCCCTCCATCCGCCACCAGGTCAAATTCCTGGTCTCTTTTGGGGGTTACTATGACCCCATCAACGTGATCCGTTTCATCACCACCGGCACTTACGAATATCGGGGCGAGCGGGGCTCCCTCACGCCACAGCCTTACGGGAAATTCGTCTTTTTTATGAACAATGTCGATTATGTCCAAAACGAGCAGGATCGAAAGCTCTTGAGAGATATCTTCAAGGAAGAAGAGGAAAAGAAGGTAAGCGATCGTGGTCCGCTTCTCCATCGGCTGTCGCCGAGCGGCCGGTATCTCTACCAACTCCTAACGAATGAAGACCCAGGTCGCGTGGACGATCTGGTCCGTAAAATCGACCCCAGGGTACAGGACTATCTTAGAAGGCTGGCCGTCGCGCCGCTGCTCCCTTCCATTCACGGCTATTTGCTGATCGGCCACGGCAGCACGGACCCTCTGATCCCCTACACGGAAAGCCTCAGGCTCGCCGATGCCGTGCCGGACAAGAGCAGGGTGCACCTCGCGATCCTCAAGCTCTTTACCCACGTAGATCCCGCACGTAAAAGTTTTTCCCCCAAGGAATTCTTGACGGTTTACCTCCCATCTATGCTGGAGTTTTACTATCTCATCTACGATCTCCTCAGCCAGCAGCGGTAGGGTTGGCTCTGAAATGGATTGACAGCATCCTGGTTTTTCTTCTATACCCATTCATCGAGTCAAGCTTTCGCTATCAAAGGAGGGAACAAGCATGATCCCGGCACACGATTCTTTCTACGACGTTTTTTCCAAAGGGAAAAAAATAAAAGTCCAATGGCCCAACGGGGCCAGGCTGGCCGTCACTCTGGCAGGCAATCTGGAGGCCTGGACCGAAATGCCTGACCCGAAGATGCGCAGGACCAGGCATGTGGGAGGTTCGAATCCCATTACCGCGGAGGAGGCAAGATGCAAGTACGATTTTAGAACCGCCAGCGAAAACGACTATGGGGGAAGGACCGGATTCTGGCGGATCCTCAGGATACTGAGAAAGCACGGGCTGAAGGCTTCCTTCAACATCAACGGCCTGGCCGCAATCAGATACCCAGAGGCGGTGCAGGCGCTCCATGCCGAAGGGCATGAGATCGTGGGCCATAGCTATGCCGAAGATGTCCAGTTGATCCTCCTGTCGAAAGAAGAGGAAAGGGAGGAGATCCGAACGTGCGTAAAAATATTTAAGGATCTGACTGGCGTGCGGCCCTCCGGGTGGCTCTCTTCAGGGATGAGACATACCGAGCATACATTGGAGCTACTGGCAGACGAGGGGTTTCTCTGGCACGGGGACGCGGTCAACGACGATGCCCCTTATCTCGTTGAGGTCAAAGGCAAGACCCTTGTGGAGATTCCCTACCGCAACGCCATCAGCGGGCTCAACGACACGGGCATGTATCGGCGAGGGATAACTGCCCGGGATCTGCTGGGGGCCTTCAAAGACGAATTTGACATCCTCTACGAAGAGTCGTTGGCCGAGCCGAAAATGCTTACGATGGCGATGCATTGCCAGATGGCTTTCCCGGCAACCGGAAAAGTTTACGAGGAGTCCATCAAGTACGCCAAGTCGTTTTCCGAGGTCTGGTTCGCGAGAAGGATTGATGTCGTTCGATGGATATTGGATCATTGTCTGAAGCCCTAACCAAGGAAGGCCAAGCCATGAAAAAGATCGTCAGCGTTGTCCTGCTCTCGATAGCCCCCCTGCTCCTTCTGACTTCCATAGTATTGGCCCAGGCAGTTAGGGCCGGCTATGTTTCTAAGGACGTCAACTTTCTTCCATATTTTGTTGCTCAAAAAAAGGGATTCTATGCTGCGGAGGGTCTCCACGTCGATCTCGTATTCATGGGTCGTGCCGACCTTCAGCTCCAAGCCATGGTTGCCGGAGAACTCCATTTTGCGAATATCAACCCGGATGGAATTATCCTCTGGAACGAAAAAGGCGGCAACTTAAAAATGATTGCCGGCTCGAGCAATGCTGCCCCTTACGTTCTCGTTGGCGGTAAGGCCTACAAAAAGATCGACGATCTTAAGGGGGCCCGACTGGGCGTGGCAGGTTTGAAAGGGGGCGCGACCTCTATCCTCTTGGCCTATCTTAGAGCCAAAGGGCTTCTTTACCCGCGCGATTACAGTCTGGTCGTTATCTCAGGGGGCACGCCCGCCCGTCTGAGCGCGCTGGAGAGCGGGGCTATAGCCGGCGCAGTGCTGGGAATCCCTTTTGCCGACATCGCTATTGACAAAGGCTTCAATAGGCTAGGCGACACCATGGAGGCCATCCCCAACTATCAATTCAATGCCGTCAATATCAATCCCGCTTGGGCGGAGAAGAACCGTGCCTCCGTTGTCAAGTTTCTGAAGGCCCATATTCAAAGCATGCGCTGGATTTACGAGAGGCCCGACCAGGCGGCTGAGTTTTTCACCACCGAAATGGGTGTCAAGCCGCCTTACGCCCGTAGAGGCATCGATTATTACACCAAAAATAAGGTCTATTCGGCTGATGGCTCTGTGACTCTTGAAGGTTTCAAAGTGAACCTGCAGGTTCAAGCCAGCGACGGAGTCCTGAAGGAACCCCCGCCCCCGCCGGAAAAGTACGTGGACTTGAGCTACCTCAGGCAGGCGCAGAAAGAGCTCGGGATGTAATTTGATCGGAGGATTTCTGACATGTGCGATGTTATCGATGACAGTGCGGGAATAAAAGCTTCGCCTGTGGGTAAGAGTGGGGCGGCGGCCGGTTCGGAGCTTCGCACTATCGATATTCGAAAATTGATGCCAAATGCCCGTGCGCTGGCCGGGTGGCGGGAGAATCGTGAGAGTCACGTCGGGTTTGTAGGTTATGGGAAGACCATAAGTGGAAATAAAGCGCTGATCGCTGTGGATCGAGAATATGATCCGGCAGTTCCTCAGGCGGTCGCTCAAGCGCTCAGAGAAAAAGGGGCGCATGTCGATCTCCTCTTTATTGATATGGGCGAACCCGACAGGGAGTTCGACTACCTCGATGAGGTCCGTGTCATCATGCGGCGTGAGCCCTGGGAAAATAACCCGAGGCGCTGGGAGGGGCTTCCTTTCGTCGAAGATTTTGCCGCTAGGCGCGGCTATGACCTGCTGATTCACGGCAAGGGTGGTCCGGTCCCAAAAACCGATTACCGCTACGAACAAATCCCGTGGCTGCAATCGGAGCATTTCCTGCAGCGATCAACTACTTATCCGCTCGAGATCCACCTTCTCATCAACCAGAAAACATGGGAGCCGATCTGGGAAAAGGGACGTGGTGGGAGAGCGCGGCTTACGGACCCCGAAGGGACGGATATCTCGTGGACCTATTGGGAGGAATATTACGACGGGAGCCGTTACGGCTTTTCTTCTACTCCCCGCAACGGCCACCTCTTCAGCCATCCCGTGCCGCCCCTGATCGCAAAAGAAGATGCTGCCGGCGTAGTCGCAGGCACCACGAGCCATTTTTCCCGCGCCTTCCCTCAAGTCAGGGTCGAATTGGAAGGTGGCCAGATCGTTAAGGTGTCGGGGGGTGGGGCTTACGGCGACGCCTGGCGCGATCTCGTCGAAGAGAGCAAACGCACCCAATATCCCTGTTTCCCCAGGCCGGGTCTTTTCTATCTTTGGGAGGCAGCGATAGGGACAAATCCCAAGATCACGCGGCCCAGCCACATTGAGCGACACTCCTCGGGCGGATTTGAATGGGAGCGGCGGCGTTCGGGCGTGATCCACATGGGCTTCGGAACTCTCTGGCGTGCACCGGAAGAGAAGTGGGCAGGCGAGCGCGGACTTTTGTACGGCCACCTCCACATCCATCTGCTCTTACCGACATTGGTGGTAACCGCTAAGGACGGCAGGGAGCATGTGGTGATCCGCAACGGTCGTCTCACGGCATTGGATGATCCAGAGGTGCGTAAGCTGGCTGCCAATTACGGCGACCCGGAGGAACTCTTGAAGGAAGACTGGATCCCGCAAATCCCTGGCGTCACCTGCGCCGGCTCCTATGAAGAATATGCCAAAGATCCGGCGGCCTGGATCTATGGCCGGAAAGTCTAGAAGAAAAAGTCTGCCTGGAAGTATCTTTCCGGCCCGATGCAATACACTCGTCTTACGCTCGCCTAAATGCCGATGGTGACTCTAGGGTACGCTTGAGCCTCCTCGTCCGGTGCATCGGTCCCTCAAGACACCCCCAGGCAGTCCGAGGGGAGCGAGAATGAGGCCGCGGACGCAGGAACGAGAAGCCTCAACGAAAGCACTGACCTATCGGCCGCGGCCGAAGGCGCGCACCCCGAGGAAAAACCACACTTCTAGAAGGCTCAGCCAGTCTTGAAGTCGTAAGCACGGGCAGATATGATGTCGTCCAGGAGATTTCACGGAATGGCTAAAAGCTCTGGACGGACGCTCTACGACAAAGTCTGGGAATCCCACACGGTTGACGTGCTTCCCACCGGTCAGACGCAACTGTTTATCGGCCTCCATCTTATCCACGAAATTACCACTGCCCCGGCCTTCGACATGCTGCGGGAAAAAAATCTGCCGGTTGGTTTTCCGGAGAGGACCTTTGCCACGCTTGACCACGTTGTGCCTACGGACATGCGGGCCCGCCCGTTTCTTGACTCCCAGGCCGAGGATTTGACTCAAGCTCTGGAAAAAAACACGAGCCAGTTTGGGATTCAATTCTACGGCCTTGACAGCGACAGGCAAGGGATTGTTCACGTTATCGGGCCGCAACTCGGGCTGACGCAACCGGGCATGACTCTGGCTTGCGGTGATAGCCATACCAGTACGCACGGGGCGTTCGGCACGCTTGCCTTCGGCATTGGGACAAGCCAAGTCAGGGATGTGCTGGCGACGCAGACCCTGGCGATGGACAAGCTAAAGGTGCGGAGAATCAATATCCGTGGGGCCCTTCCAGAGGGGGTTTATGCAAAAGATGTCATCCTTTCGATCATCCGCAGGTTGGGAGTAGGTGGGGGAAAAGGGTTTGCCTACGAATACTGCGGCCCGGTTGTTGAAAAGATGAACATGGAAGAGCGGATGACTATTTGCAACATGAGCATTGAAGGAGGCGCGCTTGTCGGGTACGTGAATCCGGATGCCACTACTTTCGAGTTTCTCAAGGGAAGGGAATTCGTCCCCAAAGGCAAGGATTTTGATCGGGCCGTCGCCTACTGGAGTTCGATTGCCTCTGACTCCGACGCCCGCTATGACGACGTCGTCGATATGGAGGGTTCGGAGATCGAGCCGACGGTGACCTGGGGGATCAATCCCGGACAGGCGGTGGGTATTTCGGAGAAGCTTCCCTACCCGGAGCAATGCTCTGACCCTGAAGGGGCAAAGCGGGCATACGAACATATGGGCTGGAAGGCTGGAACTCCTGTTCTGGGAATGCCGATCAATGTGGCGTTCATCGGCTCATGCACCAATTCGCGGCTAAGCGATCTGCGCGCCGCCGCTAAAATAGCCAAGGGTAGGCGGGTTCATCCTGGTATCCGGGCGCTGGTTGTCCCGGGCTCGGCGGCAATTAAGGCCCTGGCGGAGAAAGAGGGCTTGGACCGTATTTTTACCGAGGCGGGGTTTCAATGGAGAGAGGCGGGGTGCTCGATGTGTCTGGCCATGAACCCGGACAAATTAGCAGGCAAGGAAATATGCGCCTCTACCTCCAATCGGAATTTTATTGGACGACAGGGGAGCCCGGGCGGGCGGACGATTCTTATGAGCCCGGCTATGGTTGCGGCAGCCGCCGTGAACGGCAAAATTGTTGATGTGCGGGAGCATGCCTGAACAATAACAGGTTTAAGGGTTAAAGGGTTGAAAGGGTAAGGGAAGAGATGAGTGCGGATGTTAAGATAGTGAAGGTATCAGGAACAGGGATTGCCGTGCGCGGGAACGACATTGACACGGACCGGATCATTCCGGCGCGTTATTTAAAGGAAATCACCTTTGCCCGGATGGGCGAGTACCCTTTTTACGATGAAAGATTCGATGCGGAAGGGAAGCCTAAAACCCACCCGTTCAATGACCACAAGTACCGAGGGGCCTCAATCCTTTTCGTCAACAAGAACTTCGGCTGCGGTTCGTCCAGAGAGCACGCGCCGCAGGCGCTGTTCCGCTTTGGTATTCACGCCATCGTCGGCGAATCTTTTGCCGCCATCTTTGCCGGCAATTGCGTGATGATGGGAATCCCCACCGTTACGGTCACCTCGGCCGAGATAGAAGAGTTGATGAAGTTGGTAGAGCTGGATCCTCAAAACCGTTTTGCAATGGACCTTGATGCGAAAACCCTCTCTTATGGCGAGCGGCAGGTCCGTTTCGATATCCCTGACACTTATCGTAACGCCTTGATTACAGGCTTTTGGGATTCCACATCGATGCTCCTGTCCAATTTGAACAAGGTGAAAAAAATTGCGGCAGGGTTGCCTTATATGACAGGATTCAGGGGTTGAGTGTATCAAGAGGCCCTCGGATGACTTTCCCCCAAGTTGTCACCCCCGAATGTTTTAATCGGGGGTCCAGTCCGAAATTCGCCTGGATTCCCGCTAAAAGCATGCGGGAATGACGGACTCTAGCAGAGACACTACACTACCACTGCGCAGCAAGCTGCGGGGAATGAACCCATTATGATCAACGGTAGTAACGAATTTTCCGTAATTTGACACAATTTGACATAATTTGAGATCTGCGTACAATAAGGTACAATCTCTAGTAGAGAAAAAACGAGCGACATCGTTTCTAACAGGCCAAATCTATTGAATAATCTAGATTTATGAAAGATTAGCCAATTTGCTGCTGATCCGGAATGAATATTGCCGATATTGCAATTGTACTCTTCGCTATAATTGTTTTCGAGGTCTTAAATGGCGGTAGCAAAACTGTATAGAATTTCGAACGGGGTCGGATTGCCCGGCTACTCGGCTCTTTCAGCCCTGGCCGACCTCCTGACCATTGCACGCAACTCCCCCCGGATCTACGACGGTGCCCTGGATAAAGTGCTGGAGGTTTTCAACCTCAAGCATGGCACTGTCAGGATTTTTAATCCTACGACCGGGGAACTCGAACTCATGAGCCATAGGGGTTTTCCCGTTGATTACTCGGAGAAATACGGCACGATCAATATCGGGGACAGGAGTTCCGGAAAGGTTGTCCGCACCAGGGGCCCCGTTTTATGGGACAATATCCAGACCGACTCCTCGTGCTCCTATATCTATTTAAGGAAGGAGGGCATCAATTCTCTGGTTGGTGTCCCTCTCCTGGCGCGGGAGGGAGTGATCGGGACGATCACTGTTGCCAGTCTTAAGAGGGGACGCTTTCGCGAGCAGGAGATTCAACTCCTCGCGGCTATGGGGAGAATTATCGGCATCACCATTGAAAATGCCCGCCTCTTTGCAACCCTGAAAAACAACGTGGATGACCTCACTAAGTTGACCCTGCGTCTTGAGGAATCGGACGGGATCAAAGATCGACTGCTGAGTGTGATCTCGCACGAGTTGCGCACCCCGGTCACCGTTATTCTCGGTAACGTTGAAATTCTGATGGATGGAATCTTTGGCAAGGTCAACGAAAAACAGCGGGATAGCCTCCTGACGGTCCGAAGGAGCGGCGCCGGACTTCTGTTTCAGGTGGAGAATGCGATTGACGTGTCTCAGCTTGAAGCGGGGGCAGTCTCAGTCTATCCAGACCCCTTCACGATGCAGCATATACGGGACCAATTGATGGAAATGTTTGAAGATGAGGTCAGGCAGAAGAAGCTAAACCTCCAATGGGAGATTGGCTCGACGATGCGCCAGCTCTTTAGCGATCGGGGAAAACTCGTCAAGGTGTTTCGCAACCTTATTGATAATGCCATTAAATTTACCGAGAAAGGAAGCATAACCGTCAGAGTTTCCGGGCCTTCCGAGGGAGGCATGGTGCAATGCGCAGTAGAGGATACAGGCATCGGTATTCCCGCGGACCGATTCAGCGTTATTTTTGACCCTTTCCATCAGATGGACAGCTCGCACACGAGACTCTACGGAGGAATGGGCTTAGGATTGCGGAACGTGAAGCGGACACTGGAGCTCCTCGGCGGTGGGATCGAAGTGGATAGCGCGGTAGGGAAGGGTTCCACCTTTCGGTTTTGGTTTTTGGCGGAGTCTCGGAGGCCGGAGTAAATGCAGGACCAGGATAAAGAAGTGCAATACGCCGAAATCGTCAAGCTTTTTGGCTTTGTCCTGAGCCAGTATCGCTTGTATTCGGATCGGCACCCCGCGGCGCAGCTAGCAATCCGAAACTTTTCGGTGAGACTTGAGATGGTTTTGAACTCGGAGCCGAACGTTACTATGGCGTTTGTCGGGGGGCGACTGATTGTCAATGACCATGCCCTCGACCATAAAAAGGTCGGGGTGGCCGAGTTGTTGCGGGAAACTCACCGCCTCCACGTTGAGAGCCTGACTTTTGATCGCGGGGCGGACGGAGAAGAGATTGGCTCGTTCTTCAAATTGATCGCATTGCCGGCAAGGGACATTGAAGCGCTGGGCGGACTCAAGAAAGTTCTGGAAGAAGCGAACTTGGGTCATGTCCGTATCGGAACCGCTCGTATCCAGATCATCAAGGAAGAAGAAGCGGTGGTCAAAAAGTCAGAAATCGGCGGGAATGGTCAAGGAGAAGGCGGTGTTGGGAAAGGAGAAGGCGGGACTACCGCAGGGCAGGGACGTAAGATTGAGCGCATAGAAGATCTGGTCGATCACCTCATAAAAGGGGCCGGGGAAAAAATCGAACTCAGTTTGGATGTGGAGCGGCTTGCCTATGAAGTGGAGAAGAAGCCGGAACTCATTGCCAGAGAGGTGATCCATCAGGCGCAGGACCTGGAGACGCTGAAACGGATCGTGGAAGATCTTGGCCGTTTTCTCCAGGAACATTTGGCTAGCCCTTTGATTCAGGATGGGAAAGACTTCTCCCCGCGCATATCCCGCCTTGCCAAGGAGTTCAGGAAGGCCGCCATAGGACCTGATGTCCCCGATGACTTTAAGTTGGCGGTCGAAGATCTTGTGGCGAGGTTGGAGCGGTCCGCCGATGAAGTCAAGTTGGAGTTAATAACTAAGGCCTTCCAGGAAAGCGGCGGCGACCCGGCCTCGCTCGCAAGGATCGGGGCAAAATTTTTGCGCGGCAAGGAAATCCGCGACCGGCTTCTTGGGCCTTTACGTGAAAGGCTCGGTGCGCTGGGGGTCGGGGAAAACGCTCTGGATGATGCCTTTGCGGCCCTCGATGAGAAGCGCGCGCCGAAAAAGTCGGCCCCAGTCGCGGTTTCGCCGGAGGAGCTGGAGGAACTGCGGCGCATACGGGACCGTTTTGCAGATGAGCTCACTATTCGGGTCATGGAGCAGACGGCCGCTCTCGAACGAGAGAAGAAGCGGGTGGTGGACGAAAAGGAGAGGGTGGATAATATCATCAGGAGCATCGGGGAAGGATTGGTGGTAGTGGACAAGGATGGTAAAATCCAGTTTATGAATCCGGCGGCGGAGAAGCTTCTGGGGTTAGATCAAAGGGGAGCCAGGGGGGTCCCTATCCCGCAGCTGATGAAGGGGGAACACGCCTTAGCCTTGGCCAAGGGTTCTCTTGGCGATGAAACGGATAATATCACCAAAGAGATTGAGTTCAGAAGCGCGAGCGAGGAAACCCAGAGGGTTGTTCAGGCGAGCACCGCGGTTATCGAGAATCAGGACGGCAAGACCGTGGGTATGGTGTCGGTTCTCACCGACATCACGAAGCAAAGACAGTTAGATGAAGCGAAGTCGAAATTTGTCGCCCATGTTTCCCACGAACTCCGGACTCCTCTGCTGGCGATTCAGGAATCCCTGTCTCTTCTTATGGGAAAAGAAGTTGGGGAAGTCACTCCCGAGCAGGAGAAGTTTATCTCCATTGCGCACCGCAATATCACCCGTCTCTCCCGCCTGGTCAATGATCTTCTGGATGTTGCCAAGCTGGAGGCTGGGAAGATCGAGCTGCGCCCCATACCTTTTGAGCTTAAAGACATGGTGCACCATGCGGTGGAAACAATCCGCAGCTGGGCAGAGAGCAAGGGGGTAGCCATCGAAGAGGTATACCCTGAGAATCCCGTTCCGATGGTTGCGGATCCGGACCGTTTGACCCAGGTGGTTACGAATCTCATTAGCAATGCCATAAAATTCACTCCTGAGGGGGGGAGGATCAGTGTGGAGATGAGCCCGGACCAGTTGGCGCCTGGGATGGCCGGGGAGCCCCACGTGGCCGTGAGCGTGCAGGACTCGGGAATTGGAATCTCCAAGGCAGACCAGAAAAGAATTTTTGAAAAATTCGAACAGGTCAGCTTGGCATCTCCTAAAGGAGTCAGTAGCACCGGCCTGGGTCTCACGATTGCCAAGGAGATTGTAGAACTCCATCGCGGGAAAATATGGGTTGATAGCGATGAAGGCCAAGGAAGTCGGTTCACTTTTATGATTCCTCGACAACTGAGGGCAAACGGGGGAGTAGAGCAAGATTCCGCTTGAGGCTTTTCTGACTGCTTGACACGCCAGATACTATTCAGGTAGTTTCCCTTCGAGTTCGTGCCAGAGAAAATTACAGCGCATTAAGGAGGCTTGAGGACCGTGAAAAAACTACGGTGGGTGCTGATAATCGGGTTGGTTGCGTTTTCGGTAACTACGGGTTGGTTTGCCTCCGGGGTAAGCCGGCTTGGGAATGGCGGTGGCGCGGGGATAGCTCAAGCCCAAGATGGGGGACTGGAGTCGAAGAAAATAGTTCCCTTCGTGCCGACTCCGCAGGACGTAGTGGAACGGATGTTGGAGCTTGCGCAGGTCAAGAAGGGGGACGTGGTTTACGATCTTGGTTCCGGCGATGGGAGGATCGTGATTACTGCGGCAAAGAAGTATGGGGTTAAGGCGATAGGGTTTGAGATCGACCCCGAGCGTATTAGGGAGTCACGGGAGAACATTCGCAAGGAAGGGGTGGGTAAGCTTGTTGAGATCCGCGAGCAGGACATAAGGACAGTCGATCTATCGCCGGCTTCGGTCTTGACCATGTATCTTCTGCCGGAAGTCAACCTGATGATAAGGCCCAATATCTGGAAGCAAATGAAGCCCGGTTCGCGCGCGGTTTCCCACGACTTTGATATGGGTGATTGGAAGCCGTTGAAGACCGAATCGATCAAAGATAGTTCCGGGTGGGACCATACCCTCTATTTATGGAATGCCGGGGATAAGGGTGGCGGTCGTTAGGATGGCTGCGGCGAGCATCACGACAAGTACCACTTCCCGGAAAACCCAGCGCTCCACCAGGAGCCCTTCTAGAGTCTCATCATCCAGGGCCATCCACTCGATATCTCTCATGTCACCACCTAGACTGAAGAACGGACTAATACAAACGAAATAAACAAAGTGACATTAAAAAGAATGAGATTCTTCGCTTGCGCTCAGAATGACACTCTTTTTGTCATGCTGAACCCTTCGGTTGTCACTCTGAACGAAGTGAAGAGTCTCAGGGTAAACTCCGTGAAGCATCTCATGGTTCGGCTGTGCTCACCATGACCCTGAGCTGGTCGAACGGGTCACGCTGGATCGACGATAATGTAACATGACTTAATGCGTTTGTATTAGTTTCCCAAAATCGGTTTCTCCGACGGGCACAGAGAGTATATGATCCGAGAGAACCAAGTCAACTTTTGGTCCGCCAATCGAGTAGGAGGTGAAATATGAACTCGCTGCTCGCCGTCATCATCGGCATTATCACTGTCTACTTGGCATACACGCGCTACGCCCGGCGGATCGACCGCAATGTCATTCAGTCGGATCCTAAGCGGGCCACCCCAGCCGTTCTCTATATGGATGGCGTGGATTTCATGCCGACGAACCGCAACATATTATTCGGCTACCACTTCAAGTCGATCGCCGCGGCAGGGCCGATCGTGGGCGCTATCGTGGCCGGGAGCCTGTGGGGTTGGTTTCCGGCTCTGGTCTGGTTGGTTCTCGGCGTCTCGTTTATGGGTTGGGCCAGCGATTACAGCGCCATTGTCATTTCGGTGCGGAACGAGGGAAACAGTCTCTCGGCGGTGGCCCATCGGCTTGTCTCACCTAGGACCAGAACACTGCTCTTTTTCTTCATATTCTTCTATTTGTTGCTTCTATCCGGCGCCTTCGTGGGCATCATGGCGCAGGTGATGGATTCTCAACCGAGGACCCATTTGGGCATGATCATGTTAGTTGCCATGGGGCTTCTTTTGGGCCAGATGCTTTACCGATGGCGCTTGGGGTTGTTGCCGGCCACATTGATTACAGTGGGGATCGTTCTGTTAGCCATTCTTACCGGTTCCTTCACAGAAGGGATGTTTAAGGGGCTGAACGAATTTCTTAACTCTCTGACCGGTGGAGCGCCCATCGTGACCTACTTTGACCCTACTCTGGCAGGCTTTAAGGGGGCCGAGGCGAAAATCATGCCGAGCCTTCTCTTCTGGGCCATTGCTATTTGCATTTTCTGTTATGCGGGCTCCGTGCTCCCGATCTGGCGGATGGCCCAGCCCGTCGTCTACGTGGGGTTTTGGATCACTGCGCTGGCGATGATCCTGGGGTTGTTGGGCGCCTCGCTGGGAACTTTGATCAAGCCGGAAGTAGCCCAGTTCCAGATTCCCGCCTTTAAGGGTTGGAATCCCCAATTGGGACCCGCTGGTATCATGCCGCTTTGGCCGATGCTCTTTGTCACTATCGCCTGCGGCGCTATCTCGGGATGGCATGCGCTGTTTGGTTCAGTGGGTACAGCGCGACAGATTGAGAACGAAGCCGATATGCTTCCGGTGGGGGCCGGCTCGATGTTCGCCGAGTTCCTACTAGGTCTGCTCGCGCTACTGGCTGTATCCGTAGGCGCTAAGGGGGGAAGTCCTGTGGCCACCTTTGCTAATGGGCTAGGGAGTTTTATCAGCGTCTGGGGTTTGCCCATCGAGTATGCGACCTCGCTCGCCTTTGCAGCATTCATCGTTATCGTCCTGGTCGTCACCCAACTTATCTTTCGAGTGATGCGGGTTACGCTGACCGAGTGGTTGGGGGAAATCATGCCGCCTTTACGGAACCAGCACTTGGCTTCGTTGATCTCGGTGGCCTTGGCAATTTTGCTGGTGTTGACCGGGACCTGGATCTATCTGTGGCAGCTTTTCGGCGGGGCGAATCAACTCATGGCTGCGTTGTCTTTGCTATTGGTGACCGTCTGGCTCGTCTCGCAGGGGAAGAGTTGGGTTTTCGCAGGGCTTCCGATGATTTTTATGTATCTTACCACCGTCGCCTCAATTCTGATTACCGCCTACAACCTGTACTTCAATGTTACCATCCCCAATATACGCGCGGGTAGGATTCTTCCGGTTGTAGGCTCAGGGCTCATGGTCTTGGTGGCCATTCTTCTGGTGATGGCGGCGCTCTTCATCGGGGTCGACGGCTGGCGGGCGTTTCTGAAGTATCGCAAACGGCCCTCTGCGTCTCCTCAGGCGGCGCCTGCCAGAGGATAACAGGATTGGTTGCCGGGGGTGCCACTCATGCGGAAAGGCGATTTTACGAAAAGCCTTTTAAAACGATGGGCGGAAATGAAGCAGTTCCTTTACGGACTGACAGGTTACGAGTTTGCCCGCTACGCCGTAGCGACACGGCACGAGCTGGAGTCGATCTTTATGATCGTTACGCTCGGTGATTTAATTGGGGTGCCGGTTCTCCCGCCGATCTATTCCTTACGGTTGCTTCCGTACGTGGCGCCTGAAATCGGCATGTGGAAGCGCTGCTTGGCTCGGCGCAAGGAGTTCTGGGAAAGAGAAGAATACGATTTGCACGGTATTTGAGTATCGAAGGAGAACTATGGCTGACGATAAGAAACCGAAGAAAGGCGGCATCCTCCAAGTTTTCAAGGACATCGTGTACGGGATGTCCTCGCATGAGATGACCCGGCATGCGGTGCGAACGCGCGCCAGCATGGAGCATCTCTTCATCCTGATTACGATGGGAGATCTGCTTGGGATACCGATCCTCCCGCCCTACTATTCGCTCCGGCTTCTCCCTTATGTGGTGCCGCAGATCAGCTCGTGGAAGCGAAGGATGCTCCGGGAAAAAGACATTACCGACGCCCTGGGCTAGCCAGCGGTCAGCCGAGGATTGAGGATGGAGAATCGAGGATCGCTATCTTCTATCCTCTATCTTCGATCCTCGAAGATTCGTTTTCTTTATGTCGCTACGACAAGTGTTTGAGAGCCAGCCGGAGCGCCGCTACATCATGTTCGGCGGCAAGGGTGGATTAGGGAAAACGACGCTTTCCGCCACCTGCGCCTTCTGGCTGGCAAGCCACGGGAAGCGGGTGCTGCTTTTCTCCGTTGATCCACAGGCCAGCCTCTCGGATATTTTTCAGCGGGACATTTTCGGTAAAGGGCCCGTCCCCATTATGGAGAACCTCTGGGCCGAGGAGGTCGACGCCGATCGGAGGATCCGGGAATATCAGGACGAGATCCGGAAAAAGATTCTCGACATGTACGGTTTCGATCGCGTACCGGAAGAGATCGATAACTATATTTCCGCCGCTTCTGCCGAGCCCGCAATGGAAGAGAGCGCGATCTTCGATGCCGTTGTCGATATCATCGTCCAGGGCGACTACGACTATTATATCTATGACATGGTCCCGCTCGGCCACGCACTCTATTATCTTTCCATGGCCAAGGTCTACGATGAGTGGATCAACAAGATCACGAAGCTTCGGCAGGAGATGGGACATTACGACCAGGTGGCGGCCACCATGCGCCGCCAAGAGACGGTGGAAGAGGACAAGATCCTGGAAGAGCTCCAGTACATCAAGAACCGCATCAATGCCTCATCGCAGATCCTCACCGACAAGCGCCGGACAGCCTTTTTCTTCGTGCTGGTTCCCGAGGAGATGATTATTCTGGACACTCGGAAGGCAGCAGAGCTCTTTTCCCGCTTCGACGTGCCGATCTCAGGGTATGTGGTGAACCGGGTGCTGCCTCCGGAACTGCGCCAGGACAATATCCCCCAATACCTCAAAAATCGGATTGCCATGCAGGAAAAATACCTGGGCGAGATACAGACAACCCTTGGCAGCCAAGTTCTCGCCTACGTTCCTGAGATGGAGCGAGATATCACGGGATTGCCGATGATCGAGAAACTAGCAGAAAGGCTGTTCCAGTAGTTTAAGACGTTCAAGCCGTTCAAACGGTTTAAACGATTTGAACTTTTTGAACCATTTGAACGGTGTGGTTGTTATGAGTCAGATCACGACATCGATGGAGCAGTACATCCGTGAGCACCCGGCCCTCAAGTACGTTTTCTTCGGGGGCAAGGGGGGGGTGGGCAAGACAGCGATGGCAGG
>Ga0209212_1001290_pt1 | contig 42038 bp, 33 predicted proteins | sample RifGroC2_FD_183996 | JGI IMG/M metagenome (GOLD analysis project Ga0209212, IMG submission 183996) | Groundwater microbial communities from Rifle, Colorado, USA - Groundwater C2 (SPAdes) (version 2) | ecosystem: Environmental > Aquatic > Deep subsurface > Groundwater | place: Rifle, Colorado... | reverse complement strand
CGGTATAGAACATACTGTCAATGTGCGCCAGCGACGTCACAAAAGCCGCCAGCGGCAATAAGGCTGCCGGTGTCTTTTTCTTCCTCGACGGCACATTGACATCAGATGACATAAGCAACTTCGGCGGCACATCCTGAACACCCAATATACGCACGAGATACCCCAGACCTTCGGAAATTGCTTTCAGCTCACGCCCCGCAAGCCCCTCAAGCCCTTTCACGAGCAGGTTCTGTACAACCTCGGGCGAATTAATTTCCAGTTCATTCCCCTTCTCCGTAAGATTGATATACACAACCCGCCTGTCTTTTTCACATCTCGTACGCTTGAGCAACCCCTTCGCCTCAAGCCTGTCCAGCAGCCCCACCATGGTCGCCGGATGCAGATACATGCGACGAGCCAGCTCAGACACTTTCATCGGCGAAGCTTCTTTCAGCAGTTTGACAACCCACAATTGTGAACCGGTGAGCTGGGTTTCGTGTTCTATTTTTTTCGATTGCTCCACCAGAACCTGAAAGAGACGTCGAACATCATCGATAATATTTGCAATCACAACAGGCTTCTGCTTCATACAAACCCTCCGTCTGTTTTGTTTTTACAAACTCGATTTCACATCTTCAAGCCAACGACACCATATCAAGTACCTTAAACAATTACATTAATTATAGCAACACTCAAAACAGTGGCTAACAATATAATTTGTTGCAGAAATAATCAAAACTTGTTATACACGCATAATAGTTTGCGTATACAAACTATTATAAAATTATAAATATTTATTTTTTGCATTACAGCAGCAAATTAAACGGGGTATCAAATGGCGCAGAAAAAAGGGGCCTATACGGTTGAAACCGTACATAAGGCATTTGAAATACTTGAGTTTTTAGCCGAGGACCGGACAGACGCAACACTCAAATCGATTGCTTCAAAGTTTGACCTGACTCAAAACAAAACATTCCGGCTCCTTGCCACACTGTGCGAAAGCGGACTGGTAGAGCAGGACAAGGCATCCGGCAGTTTCAGTCTCGGCATCAATTCCTTTGCACTGGCTCAAAAACTCGTCGGGAATTCAAACATCATCAGCATTGCGCACCCGGTAATCGTGCAGCTTGCAAAGAAACATGACGAAGCTGTCTACATGACCATCATTAAAGGAGATGATGTTTTGTTTCTGGATATGGCCGATTGTGACCAGCAGATAAAAGCCGAGCCTCTGATCGGCAAATCGTTTCCGTATTTCACCAATGCGGCGGGAAAAGTGATGAAGGCTTTGGAATCCGCAGAAGTCATCGAATGGTTGAAAAACAAGAAATACGGCAAATCACACAATATTCCAAACTCCGACTCCCTCGCCTCGGAACTTCTTGAAATCAGGTCTAACGGAGGTATTGCCATAGATACCGGCGGTCTTGGCGAAGGGCTCATAAGCGTGGCTGTTGCAGTCAAGGATTACGCAGGTCATGTCATCGGGGCAATCACCATGCATGGACCGTCTTTCAGGCTTATGCGGGACCGGATAGAAAAAGAGATCATTCCATCGCTTCTGGAAGCTGCAGAACTGGCATCTCAGCGATTCGGCTATATGCCGGCATGAAATAGATTCGCCACATCTTTTAGAAAGGAGCGTTCGTAGAGGTCAAACTTCAACCATCAAGAGAGGAGTAACTAATGGCAGAAAAACAGTATGATTGGGCAAAAATTGCCAAGGATCCACGTTTCGTAGAACTGCACCATAAAAAATCAGCATTTTTGTTCGGCTGGTGGATCTTTTCCACCTTGTATTACTTCCTGCTCCCCATCGGGGCAGCCTATGCACCGGGTCTGTTCAAAATCAAGGTAATCGGGGTTCTCAATTTCGGCTACGTATTTGCGTTGTCCCAGTTCTTTGTTTCATGGGCACTGGCTCTCTACTATGCAAGAATAGCCAACAACGACTTCGACCGTCTGACCAGAGAACTGGTCAATGAACTTCAGTAAAGGAGGATACGACATGACATTTAAGAACATCATCATCGCCACAAGCTTGGTCCTTTCCGTTGCCGCAGCCGCCTTTGCTGAAGAGCCCAACAAGGCTCCGGTCGCTCCCGGCGCACCTGCTGCCGCATCTGCCCCCGCTGCCCCCGGTGCACCGGCCATTGCCGCTCCCGGCGCTGTTGCACCCGCACCTGCCGCCGCACCTGCTCCGGCAAAAAAGAAAGAGCTGAAGGCTAACAAAGCCATCACTCTTTCCATGTTCGCCGTCATCATCGGTATCACCATGGGCGTCGTTGTCTGGGCCGCCCGTCAGACCAAGACCGCTGCCGACTTCTATGCAGCCGGTGGCGGTATCACCGGAACACAGAACGGCTGGGCTATTGCCGGTGACTACATGTCCGCTGCCTCGTTCCTCGGAATTTCCGGGATGATCTCACTGTACGGATATGACGGGTTCATGTACTCGGTCGGCTGGCTGGTTGCGTACATCACCGTTCTCCTGATCATTGCCGAACCGTGCCGTAACGCCGGTAAGTACACTCTGGGCGATATCCTCTCCTTCCGTACCGATCCGAAACCGGTTCGCGCAATCGCCGCTATTTCAACCGTTGCCGTATCGACGTTCTACCTGACCGCCCAGATGGTTGGTGCCGGTAAATTGATGGCGCTGCTCGTTGGCGTATCCTACAAGCAGTCCATCATCGGCGTTGGCATCCTGATGGTCGGTTACGTTGTTTTCGGCGGGATGACCGCTACGACCTGGGTTCAGATCATCAAAGCCGGTCTGCTCATGTCCGGCGCTGCTCTCCTTTCCGTATTGGTTCTTGCCAAGGCCGGCTTCAACCCGATCTATTTCTTTGACACCATCGTCAACAGCCCTGACATTCAGGACCATGTTTCCAAACTGGTACTGAAAGACGGTATCACCCTGAACGGTGTTGAAGCAGGACAGCGCTTCCTTGAGCCGGGCCTGCTGATGAAAGCCCCGCTTGACCAGATTTCTCTCGGTATGGCTCTGGTGCTCGGTACTGCCGGTATGCCGCACATCCTGATGCGCTTCTTCACCGTTCCTACTGCACAGGCTGCCCGTAAGTCCGTTGTTATCGCCATGTTCATCATCGGCGGTTTCTACGTCCTCACCACGCTGCTCGGTTTCGGTGCTGCCATCAACGTTACTCCGCAGGGCATCATGCAGGTTGATAAGGGCGGCAACATGGCTACCCTGCTGCTCGCTCAGCAGCTCGGCGCCGACATCGCACCTATCGTCGGCGACCTGTTCCTGGCGTTCCTCTGCTCGGTTGCCTTCGCCACCATCCTGGCTGTTGTTTCCGGTCTGGTTCTGGCTGCTTCCGCTGCTATTGCTCATGACATCTATGTTAACGTCATCAAGGACGGCCATGCCGACCAGCATGAGCAGGTTATGGCTGCCCGTATCACTTCATTTGTTGTTGGTGCAGTTGGTATCATCATCGGCATCTCTGCCGAGAAGCAGAACGTTGCCCATCTGGTTGCCCTGGCATTCGCCGTGGCTTCCTCCGGCAACCTGCCAGTTGTCTTCCTGACACTCTTCTGGCGCAAATTCAACACAGCCGGTGTTATCTCCGGTCTGGTTGTCGGTACCATCGCTTCCATCGGCCTGGTTATGGTTTCCCCTAACATGACCTACCCGAAAGTTGTTGCCGCCGGTGCCCAGAAGGTTATCACCGCCATGGAGAAGAAGCAGGCTGCTCTGCCTCCGGGCGGCATGTTGAGTGAGCTTGATGCCAAGGCTCTGGTTACTGCCAAGGCTGACTTTGAAAAGAACAAAGACGGCAAATCCATCATGGGTCTTGAGAAGCCAATTCTGAAACTCAAGAACCCCGGTATCATCTCGATCCCGCTCGGCTTCATCGCTGCGATCCTCGGAACGCTGCTGTTCCCGAACAAGCGGTCCGAAGAGATGTTTGACGAACTGTACGTTCGCCAGAACACCGGTCTCGGCATGGCCAAGGCTGTCGATCACTGATGCTGTAAAATTTGTTGAGGTATGATAAAAGGGGATGGCTCAGGCCATCCCCTTTTTTTACTTTGTGAGGACTACTTGGAATCGGTTTCAGTTGCCACATCAACAGGGTATGAATATTCACAACTGCGCCGGGATGTAATCAAACTGCTTGAGCCGTTAGGCGGCATCTCCACATTCATTAGCAAGGGAGACAAGGTTTTGCTCAAGCCTAACATGCTGGCAGCCAAGGAGCCGGATCTGGCAGTCACCACCCATCCAGCTCTGGTACAAGTGGTTGCCGGACTTGTTATGGAAGCGGGGGGGATTGTATCAATCGGCGACAGTCCCGGTTACGGGAATTACCAGCGAGTTGCCGGGAAGTGCGGCATCAGCAGCGCAGCGCGCAACAGCGGGGCCACACTGATCGAATTCAATGAAGCAATTGAACTGAAAGGGAGCGGCACTTTTCGTTCAATTCATCTGGCTCGTTCATATTATGAGGCAGATAAAATTATCAATCTTCCAAAACTGAAGACCCATGAAATGATGACAATGACCTGTGCGGTTAAAAACCTGTTCGGAGCGGTTATCGGTGCGGAAAAAGCTGCTTGGCATCTAAAGGCGGGAAGGTCGAGGGAGCTATTTGCTCAGTTACTTCTGGAAATTTACCAACTTAAAAAACCGGCGCTGAATATTGTTGATGCCGTTTACGCCATGGAGGGAAACGGCCCAGGCAGCGGCGATCCGATCAAACTGGGGCTGCTGTTGGCTGGGGAAAATCCTGTTGCCGTTGATCTGATTGCGGGCAGACTGGCTGGAATACCTGCTAATCTGCTTCATATAGAGCGTAAGGCTGTTGAGTTAAGACTTCCGGGAGCGTTGCGAGAACACATCGCACTATGCGGAATACCGGTAGAGATGCTGCCTGCCGTACGCTTTAAACTTCCTGCCGGGCTTGATGTACAGTTCGGGCTGCCCTCAATCCTTGTAAAAGCGCTGAAAGCTCATCTCACGTCGTTCCCTGAAGCTGATAAAAACAAATGCATTGCATGTGGTGTCTGCCGCGACGCATGTCCACCTGCGGCAATCACAATACAAAACAGCGCGCTGTCCATTGACAATGCGCGCTGTATTCGTTGCTGGTGCTGCCGTGAGCTCTGTCCTTACAATGCCATGTCAACAAAAAGGGGGCTGTTACTCAGAACTCTGGATCAGCTCTCCAAGATAACAAACCGTTAAGACTCTTCGTCTTCAGCTCCAAGAGGAATTTCACGGTATGCACGTTCCTCTTCAACCCGCTTGGTCTGCGCCTGAAGTTTTTCAAGATCGGATTTGCATTTGACGCAGTGGCGGGTGAACGGCATTGCTTTAAGCCTTCCAAGAGGAATATCCTCATCGCACTCCTCACAGATACCGTACTCACCTTCATCAATTCGCAATAATGCCTCATCAATACTATGAATCTTTTCACGCTCCCGGTCGCCAAGCAGTAAACCGAGTTCACGATCGCGCTCAGAAGATGCCTGGTCGTAAATATCACCTCCCGGCTCGATTGCAGCAACCGCTTCGGTACCGTTCTTGACCGACTTCCGGATCTCGCGCAATGTGTCTTCTTTCAGCTTTTCAAGAATTACCCTGATCTCATGCCATTTTTGATCCTGCCCTGCCGCTGACGTTACAGAAGGAGATTGCTCCGGCAGGCTATTTTCTTTCGGAGACGATTCCGGCGCTGGATTCTCAGCCGGCTTGACACTGCTTTTCTGCTTGGGCTGGGGGGCAGCGGCTGCAGGCTCAGATTTCGTCTTCGGCACAGATTTAACCGGTTTAGCCGCCTGTACCGGAGTGGGCTCCTGAGGAATGGCGCTTGTCTTTACTTTGGCAACACTTTTTTTCTCAGGTACTGACACGGCTGCGGCTGGTGCGGCTTTAGCTTTTTTCGGTGCCGTTTCTTTAATTACTTTGTCTTTTGTTGCCATAAGGTATCATCTCCGCTTGCTGGGTAAATGTAGCGTAGCCTTGAAAAAGGCGGCAAACTATTGCAAAAAACAGCAGGTTTGTCAAGTTATGCGTACAGAGCATAATCCCGCCCCCTCATGGTAAAAACAAAAGCCCTCCAGATCGGAACGATTGGAAGGCTTGGCACAGACGCTCATGGTGCAATCGGCAGCTAATAATTCAACGAAAAGCCTCCGTAGACAAATGCTCCGCCGTGCTTGATATCATATGAACTGAATTTCCCCTGATTCACGAAAACGTATTTACAATCAAGAAGCAGCGAAAGTCCGTTTGACGTTGGGACTTCAATGCCGGCATTTGCATGGTACCCGAGACTGAACTCTGAATGATCAGCAGGCATCTCTGTCAGGCCGCCTGCCATCTTATAATAGACACCGGCACCTCCACCGGCAAACACATCAATCATTGGCAGGGGAAGTATGGCGCGGGCCGAGATCGTAAGCGGCAGCGCAGACAGAAAGCCGCTAGCTCCTTGTTCAGCCCGGTAATATCCAATTGCAGCATCGACAACAGCATAAGGAACCGGTTTGACCGAGTACACCAGATCAATTCCGGTTCCGGGATCGAATGCCTTTGAAGCAGGAAAGTAACCGCCCGCCTTCAGTTGAGCCGACTGATGTTGCAGTTCTAAAGCGTGCGCAGAAACAATGCTGAACATATGCAACAGAACAACACATAGTACTGCTACAAATCTGTGGTATATCATCAGGCGCCTCTCAATAAAAGACCACACCGGTGCTGTGTGTACACGTCCGGTGTGGTCTGAAATTGCGCAAAAGCAGAATTCCTTATTTAACTAGTACGAACTCAGCACGTCTGTTTTTTGCCCAAGCGGCTTCATCACTACCGACAACGGCCGGCTTTTCTTTGCCATAACTGATGATGGAAAGACTATCACCCTTAACGCCGAGGGTAGTCAAATATTTCTGAACAGAGATGGCACGGCGCTCACCAAGTGCCAGGTTGTATTCTGCAGACCCACGCTCATCGCAGTGGCCCTCTATCTTAATCTTTGCACCGGCAAGTGATTTCAGGATAGTCTCAGCATTTTTTGACAGGACATCGCGGGCATCCTGGCGAAGGTCGGATTTGTCAAAATCAAAATAAACAGTTTCGAAATTAATTTCAGCGGCGGGAGCTGCAGGCTGAGCTTCAGCAGGCTTGGCTACTTTATTAGATACGGCCTCTTCTTTAACGCTTTCAGCAGGTCTCGTCTGTTCTGCCGGTTTCACCGTTTCAACGGGTTGAACCGGTTTGGCAGGCTCAACAACCTTCTCAGCCACAGGCGCTGCAGCAGCCGGAACTGACGCCGTGTCCTTTTTTACAGCTTCACTGTTACTTGCGCAGCCACCGGCAAGCAATGCGACCATACTGACGACCGCTAGTAATGCTACCATACTTTTCTTCATAGCAAGCTCCTGTCCTGAATAAAATGAGGCGTAATGCCTTTAAAATCGAGTGTGAGGCAATTATACATAACAGCGTTAGTATTGCAACCGGTAATGTAAAATTATTCCGCCGGAAACCATCACTGCAAGGACCAGGACGGTTGAAAATACACACCCTTACCCTGAGTCATATTTGTCTGCCCCGTACCGTCTGCGCGCATGACATACACTCCGTTGCCGCTGCTCCGCTTTGAACTGAAACAGATGAAACGGCCATCGGCAGACCAGGACGGATTTTCGTTATTACCTTCCGTCGTTAGCTGAGTATCGGAAGAACCATCCGTGGCAATGGTAAAGATATTGAAGCCGCCATCTGTCATTCTTGAGTATGCTATTTTATCACCTTTGGGGGACCAGCGCGGATTGACGTTGTAATTGCCCGTTGTTGTAAGCCTTCTGACATTGCCTCCATCAGCATTCATGATAAATATCTGCGGTTTCCCCAGACGATCCGACACAAACGCAAGCTGCTTACCATCAGGCGACCAGGTGGGATAGAGATCGAGGGCAGGATTAACGGTCAGGCGTACCGGGTGGCTACCATCTTTTTCCAGGGTATAAATCTCGGCATCGCCATCCTTGCTGAGCGACAGCGCTATTTTAGAGCCATCAGGTGACCAGCTGCCGGTAATGTTTAGTCCCTTGCGGCTGGAAACAGCAACTTCTGCCGGGTGCGTCAGAGAGCGACGGTAGAGATCCGGATTGCCATGCTTGTAAGAGGTAAAAATTATCTCACGTCCATCAGGAGAATAATCAGGATTAAGGTTAATCGAACCGTTTTTCGTCAGGTTGGCTGGATTATACCCATCCCAATCCATGATATATATTTCCTTATTGCCCGTTTGGGTCGATACATACGCAATCCTGGTAGTAAAGGCACCTTTTTCGCCGGTAATAACCCGCAGGATCTCGTCGGAAAACGAGTGGCTGAAACGCCGCAGTTCCTTGGCGGTCCCAAGATAACGCTTTGAAGTAAGCAGCTTGCGATTGATAACATCAAAAAGGCGGAATTCAATCGTCAACCGACCGTCTTTCAGGCTGAATTCACCGCTGACCAGCAAATCGGACCCGGTGCGCAGCCATGGGGCAAAGTCGATATCGAGCAGCGAGAGTGCCCTTGGATTTGGGAGTTGTGAACGAACCTCAGCTGTTATGACACCTGACATGTTCATGTCATAGGCGATAACATCAGAAGCAAGCTTGGCTGCTGCAACAGTAGCCGGAGATCCCAGTTGGTGTGGAGGATCAATAGCAAGCCGCAACTGACGGTTACCGGAAGCGGTAACTTCGATATAACCGGGCTGAGCATGCAACATGGCGGGAGTCACAACTAAAAGCAGCACAAGGAGAACTATTTTCATAACATATCCGGATGTATTATCGTGAGGTACCGTTGGTTATTCCCTTTGGCTTGAAGATAAAGCCGTTTTCAAAAGTGGTACGAGTTGGAGGTGCAATAAATTTTTCGCTGGCCAGATCAATGGCTCTTCTGACTGCCAGTTCAAAAGCCGAATCGCCACTGCTGCGTTCAATTTTCATCCGTATCAGCCGCCCTTCCGCCGATATGGTAAGCCGCACGGCAACTTCAGGCTTCTGGGTCGTATAGTAACTCGTCAATTTCAATGCATCTTCAAGCCGTGATTTGATGAAATCAGCATAGCTGCTCCCGGCTTCCGTACCGGCAGCAGAGGGAATACCTGCTTTTGTACTGCCCGTGTTTTTCTTTTTGCTGCTCAGGCGTTTCAGTCTTTCTTCGTACTGCTGAGCTTCTGCTTTTCCCTCCAGCTTTGCCAGCCGTTCAGCAAAGGCAGATTCAGTCTCAACCGATTCAACGGGAGAAACAGACTTGATAGTTTTTGTTCCACTTTTCGGAGCATTTTTAGCTGAAGCGGGCACAGGGAGAACCGGTACAGGTGCGGGAGTTGCGTCAGATTCGCTATTCTTTTGCACTGCGTCGCCTTGCTGTGGACTAACCACCGGCAGCGAAACAACATCCACATAGTACGTTTCCTGAATTGGCATCTGCAGAGGAAATAACTGACCCCACCAGGCAACCAATAAAAAAACCGCCATGTGAATGACGGCTGAAACAGTAAAACTGACACCAATACCGGTGTCAACCTGGGGAACACGAGAGTTCATTATTTCGCGGCCGGTTCCGTTACCATGCCAAGGCGTTCGATTCCGGCTCCCTTGATATCGGCCATGGTTCGCACAACTTCACCATAGGGCACTCCGGCGTCAGCCTTCAAAAACACCTCTTTTTTTGCACGGGTGACAAACATCGCCGTAAGGCGCTTTCGCAGGTCGCCGGCCGGGACCTCCTCTTTATCAACAAAAACCTTGCCGCTCTTGTCTACCGAGACGACAACCGACTCTTCAGCAGGGGCCATTGCCTTGGTATCGGCTTTGGGAAGATTAACCTGCACCCCCTGCTGCATCATCGGCGCAGTCACCATAAAAATTACCAGCAGCACCAGCATGACGTCCACCAGCGGAGTGACGTTGATCTCTGCCATGACGGCACGATTGTTATTCTGTCCTCCCATGGCCATGACTATTTCCCCGCGATGTTTCGCTGTACGATATTGAGAAATTCAGTTGAAAAACTGTCCATCTCATTAATCAGTACCCGGATCTTATGCTGGAAGTGATTGTAGGCCATAACAGCCGGTATTGCTGCAACCAGACCGATGGCCGTGGCAATCAGCGCCTCGGCAATACCCGGTGCGACAACCGCCAGGGAAGCAGAGCCGGTTTTGCCGATTCCTTCGAAAGCGGTCATAATCCCCCACACGGTTCCGAACAGACCGATAAAAGGAGAGGTAGAGCCGGTTGTGGCAAGAAAAGTCAGGTATTTTTCGAGACGGGTTATCTCGGAGTTCGTCGCACGGCGCAGAGCACGCGAGACGTTCTCGACGCCGCCAAGATCCGTACTGAGAGCGCTGCCATCGCTCTTGCCGTCGGATTCAACTACTTTTTTCAATTCACTGTACCCCTCGTTAAACAAAACCGTCAGTGGGGAGTTGGCAAACCGGTCAACCTGTGAAGCGATTGCATCAAAACGCTTGGACTTCCAGAAAAAGTCCATGAAGCGCTCGGATTCACTTTTTGCCCGCTGAACCTGAAAAAACTTGAACAGGATGATACCCCAGGAAACCACTGAGAAGGAGAGCAACAGCAAGAGAACAAGTTTTACGATAATACCGGCGCCGAGGATAATGGCCACGGATGATACCTCCGCATGGAAACTGTAAATGGAACTTCTAGGTTAAAACCTGAAAAACGTAGTACTTTCAAACAGTCAAGTCAAGACAAAACAGGCGTGTCACTCAACGGCTTTCCAGGTGAGCTGCAACGTGATCCAGGATTACCCCGGCCAATTGATTCTTCGACATCAACCCTGACTCACTACCGCTGCCGTCCCTGAAAAAGAACCGGGCTCGGTTCGTATCCACATTGAACCCCGCATCCGCCTGGGTGACGTCATTGGCAACGATCATATCAAGATTTTTCTCCTTCAGTTTCTTCGCAGCATTTTCGGCAAGCGCATCAGTCTCGGCAGCAAACCCGACGAGAAATGGACGAGTTTCCAAACTCCCGAGTCCGGCCAGAATATCAGGGTTTTTGACCAGTTCTATTACTGAGGACTCGCCCTTTTTCTTAATCTTTGTGCCACTTCTCGCCAGGGGACGATAGTCCGCCACTGCGGCCGCCTTGATAACAACATCACATTCAGCCGCACGCGCCATGACTTCACTCTGCATCTCAATAGCACTCGTTACATTGACCACGGAGACCCCCCCGGGAGCCGGCAAAGCGGTCGGACCGCTGATCAACAATACCCGGGCTCCCCTCCGCCGGGCTTCACATGCAAGGGCATACCCCATCTTGCCCGAAGAGTGGTTGCTGATATATCTGACCGGATCAATTTCTTCACGGGTTGGCCCGGCAGTCACCATAATAGTCCGCCCGGCCAGTTTTTTTTCAGTCAATGCCGAGATCGCACTTTCAAAGATGGCTTCCGGCGAGGCAAGCTTGCCCTCCCCCTCCCAACCACAGGCAAGAGTGCCGCTGACCGGAGCTTCAAACAGGTATCCGAGACGACGTAATTTCTGCTCGTTTTCCTGATACAAAGGATTGGTATACATATTTACGTTCATGGCGGGAGCAAACAGCACCGGGGCCTTGGTCGCCATGATCGTTGTCGTAAGCATGTCATCCGCTATTCCAGCGGCGACTTTACCGATTATATTGGCCGTAGCAGGAGCTACGACAAACAGATCCGCACGATCAGCAAGTGAGATATGTCCTATTTCCTGCTCTGATATCAGGTTGAACAGGTCGGTGTGAACAGGATTCATTGACAGTGTTTGAAAAGTGAGGGGCGCAACAAATTCCCGGGCAGCACGCGTCATGATCACATGGACATCCGCTCCCGACTTCGTCAGAAGCCGCAGCAATTCAACCGACTTGTAGGCAGCTATTCCACCGCAGATGCCCAGAATTATTTTTTTGCCTTTAAGCATAGATCAAGCCCGTCTCAAAAATAGGGATTACAGCTTTTTTCGTGTCCGATGGTCGTCTGTGGACCATGCCCCGGATAGGCAATGACATCATCCGGCAAGGTGAAAAGCTTGGTGCGAATCGAATTCAGCAACTGCTCGTGTGAACCGCCCGGAAGATCGGTACGTCCGATCGAGTCGGCAAAAAGGGTATCGCCGGTAATTACCTTCCGTTCCTTCTCGAAATACAGACAGCACCCTCCCAGAGTATGGCCGGGAGTATACAGCACTTTCAGCCGGCACGTGCCAAAATATATATCCATATCATCATTCAGGTACGCATCCGCTTCAGGTGAATTATCCCCTTGCAGGCCATACATGCGGGCGACTTCAGCAGATCGGCCTAACATCGGGGCGTCGGCCTGGTGAATCAGAAGTCGTGCTCCAAAGTCAGCCAACACCTGGCGATTCCCCCCGACGTGATCAAAGTGACCATGGGTATTGATGACGGTGTGGATTTTCAGATCATGCTGCCGCACCAAACCGGCAATCAGTTCCACATCCCCACCCGGGTCAACCACAATACCTTCGCGGCTCTCTTCGCAGGCAACAATATAACAGTTGACTGACAACGGACCGACAGCAATTGACTCAAAAATCATCGTGTTCTCCTGTTTCAATTAATTCCGGACAGAGTCTGAGAAATGGTTCCAGGGCAGTTCTCTGAGGGTTGACATACATTGAGGACATGCTACACTGATCGGCACCATCAAAGAGTATTTTGGAGAATGCGGATGAAAGCTGTTGTCGTAGAAACAGAAAACTGTATCAGTTGCGGGCTGTGCATTTCAACCTGTCCAACCGTTTTCAGATTTGACCATTCAGGCAGATCCGAATGTTTTGACCCGTCCGGAGCCCCTGAAGCCGACATTCAAAATGCCATCGACGGCTGCCCCGTCCAGTGTATCCACTGGACCTAACCCCACATAAAAGGAGCAACATTCATGGAACGTTGGATCTGTACTATCTGTCAGTATGTCTATGACCCCGCAGTCGGCGATCCGGACCGCGGAATCGCACCTGGCACATCATTTGAAGACCTGCCGGACGATTGGAGTTGTCCGCTCTGCGGAGCAGGCAAGGACGTTTTTGAGAAAGAGTAATGAAACCGGGGGCGGGCTATTATGCCCGCCCCATCGTTTTCCTACTTTTTATCGGCTTCCTTAATTATATCGACCACGGTTTGACCCGCTTCAACTTTAACCCGCCATACCAGACCACACGCCCCGCACTCCTTAACCGGAGAATGTTCAACAGAAAAACCATTAGAATGCATATCCAAGTCTACTTCCGTCCGACTACCGCAATTCGGGCATTTCATCGTACTACCTCCAGGTTTGATTCTGTAAGAGAAAAATAGTTATGCGAGTTCCGGTAAAATAGTCGCTATTGCCTGGAATAGTTCATCCAGATCCGCACGGCTCATGTCACCCATGTGAGCTATGCGGAACGTTTCTCCCTTTATCTTGCCATAACCATCATCAAACGCAAATCCGGAGTCGCCCAATTTCTTTTTCAGAGTTGCGAGATCAATTCCGCGGCTGTTACGGCTACAGGTCAACGTCTGTGAGCGGAACGCCGCTTGAGGAAATGATTCGAAACCGCGATCAGTCAACCACCCACGCACATAACCGGCAAGATCATTATGGCGGGCCCAGCGGTTCTCCAATCCCTCGGCAAACATCCTCTGCAATTGGCAATCAAGCGCATAAATCAAGGAGATACAAGGGGTCGATGGAGTATTATTCTTGGCATCATTGGCGGCAAACTCAACATAATCAAAATAATAGCCACGCCCCGCCATGGTTGCCGCTCTCTGAAGCGCCTTTTCGCTTGCCGTAAAAACGGCAAGACCCGGCGGCAGGGCAAAAGCCTTCTGTACGCCAAAGATACAGCTGTCAATGCCAAGCTCGTCAACCGGAATCTTGAGAGCACTCATTGACGAAACCGTATCCACGATAAACATGACATCCGGATAGTTACGCATGACTTCAGCAATTTCCGGCAACGGTGACATAACTCCCGTGGAGGTCTCGTTGTGGATCATGGTCATGCTGTCGTATTTACCGGTAGCAAGCGCTTTTTCTACTGCTTCAGCAGTAACAGGCGTTCCCCAGTCAAAACGAATTGCGTCAGCTTCCTTGCCACAGCGCAGAGTGACATCATGCCACTTGTCGGAAAAAGCACCGTTACAGAAATTCGCACAGCGTTTTCCCACCAGATTGCGTATTGCACCCTCCATGGCGCCGAAAGCGCTCGAAGTGGCCAGAAAGACCCTGTCGGTTGTGAACATCAATTGCTTCAACCCCGATGTAACCCGGCCATGCAGTTCAGCATACTCTTTCATGCGATGGCCAATCATGGGAGAAGACATCGCTTTTAAAATATCGGGATGAACCTCAACCGGTCCGGGAATAAATAGTTTCTTGTGCATGGCACGTAACTCCAATGCTGTAAAATTAGTGGTTAGTCAGCGGGTTACGAAGCTAACAAATGGAGTGGATAAAGTCAAGATTCAGCAAGGGCGCAACCCAAATCAGCACGGGCGGTAGCTGTAAAACGGTGTAATTTGCAATTGACGATGGCAGCCTCTGTCTGTATAGTAACGCGCTTAAATGTTATTGTACCCTACGTAAAGAGGAGCACTTTATATGTTGAAACGAATTCTGCTGTTAGTAACTGCCATGTGCATGTTGTCTGTCGTCTGCGCCGGTGCAGCCGAAACCAAGGACATCAGATTCAAGCTTAAAAACTCTGAACCGGTAGTTTTCAGTCACGAAATTCATCTAAAAAAATATAATAACAACTGCAGAATGTGCCATGACGCAATATTCAGCCTGAAAAACAAAAAACGCTACACGATGGCCGAAATGGAACGAACCAAGTCCTGTGGTGCGTGCCATACCGGTATAAAGGCATTCAGCGTCTCCAGCGAAAAAGAGTGTTCCCGCTGCCATTCGGGCAAGCCGAAAGAAATTTCCTATGCAGTAAAAGGGCTTGGGACTGCAGTTTTCAGCCACTCCGTACATATCGCCAAGACGGGTGGCGCCTGCAAAGGATGCCATAATGGCAAGGTCATAACGGGCAAGGAAAAAAGCGTAACGATGGCTGAAATGGAAAAAGGGCGCACCTGCGGCGCATGCCACAACGGAAAACGCGCTTTTACGGTAACAGCAAACTGCGACCGCTGTCACAGAGGGCTCAAACCGAAAGATATCTCCTTTAATCTGAAAGGCGTCACACCGGTGACTTTCAGCCACGCGTTCCATACCCAGGCGTACGGCTGCAAAGATTGCCACACAAAAACCTTTCCTTATAAAACTGTCGTCGGCAAGGCCACAATGGATGACATGTTCAAAGGCAAATCCTGCGGCTTATGTCACAACGGCAAGGATGCATTTGCATCCTCAGGTGATTGCGACAAGTGCCATAAAGGCATGAAGCCGGGCAAAATTTCCTTCAAAACATCTGCGGGTGAAGCCACATTCAGCCACGATTTCCACACACAGAGTTACAAGTGCGCTGATTGCCACACCAAGATTTTCCCTTTCAAGGCCGGTGCCCTGAAAGCTACCATGAGTGAGATGGAATCCGGTAAATCGTGCGGAGCTTGTCACAATAAGGGCAAGGATGCCTTCTCTGTGCAGGATGATTGTGGTAAGTGCCATAAGATGTAGATCTGAAAACACCACCTGTTTTGCAGGATAGCGTTTCAAAGAGGGGTGGCAGACATAGTCTGCCACCCCTCTTTGTTGCATAAATCCAGAAATTCTACTGCACATACGAAATAAGGAAGGCCTTCTCCGGTTGCAACTCTAATTCAACTGTTCAATTTAGTTCGGTAAACTCCGTCAGTATACTATTACCATACTCAATTTTATTGCTATTGTAATTAAACCTGGTGTATACATGCACAGTTTATGGGACTTTCCTGTTTTGTTCATGAAGATGCTGCTACCGTGCTGAATTTGAAGGACAATTTATGCAGAGATGCTCGACAGGATGCAGACTGCTTCTCTTTACGCCGGCGCTATTCATACTGCTGCAGGTCACGCTGGTTCTTCATTATCACCATGCCGGTTCTTTTTACGACGAGCATGACCACTTACACAGCGTATCAGCTTCCGTTGACAAGCATTTCAGCCCCCCCAACGACATCATTGAACCGGCAAAACACCAGCTGTTCCATTCTTTACCGGTAACCGGCACCAATTATTCCTTTAGCCATTGCAGTGAAGTTTTAACACACAACTCCCCGTCCCACAGCAGAGCCCCTCCCGAAATACTCGTCTGAGAGGTAGAACGCATGGCATAAGCCCGTAACAATTGTTTGCCTTGCGCATAACGCTGAAATCCAGAATTCGTATATTTTGTTCACCATTTTCGTTGGAGGAGACCGTATGTCATCCCGTTTGCATAAAATCATACTTTTTATTTTTCTTGCCCTCATATGGGCGTTCCCGGCCTTTGCAGAACAGGGAATGGCAATTGACCCGGCTACCTGCCTGGGTTGTCACAGCAACAAGATGTCCATTCATGATTTTGCCGCGTCCGTCCATGGTAAAAATGCATGCACCAGCTGCCACGTAGACATCACTGATCTCGCCAAGCACATGAGAAAGGAGATTAAAGTCCAGAAGGTGCAGTGCGAACGCTGCCATAAAAAACAGAATTCCGAGCACTATGCCAGCGTACATGCTGAAAAAGGCGTGACGTGCGCCCAATGCCACACCGATATTCATACCCATAATTACTGGAAAAATGACAAGCGGATTGCTGTCGCCAAATGCGTCCAGTGCCATGACAAGGAAGCCGTCTACCAGAAGTCGGTACATGGCAAAGCTGTTGCTTCCGGCAATATGGATTCAGCCGCCTGCCACGACTGTCACAATCTCCACGCCATTGACAAACTTGCTGGAGCAAAAGATCATAAAGGTCGCGAGTTCCACACCAAAGTTTGTATGAAGTGCCACAGCGACCAAAAAATGATGGCCAGAAACAAAGTCACCAATGTTGCTGTTAAGTCATACATGGAGAGCTACCACGGCAAAAACTACCGTCTCGGTTTCCCTGAAAAAGTTGCTGGTTGCGCCGATTGCCACACGGCGCATTCAGTGCTGCCAAAATCAGATCCGCTTTCAAGTGTTAACCCGGCAAACATGGTCAAACAGTGTGCTCCATGCCATCCAAAGGCAACACCGCTTTTTGCCAAGTTTTACGCTCACGGTGAGATGACTGACCGCCATAACTATCCGATCCTGTTCTACACGTTTGTAGCCATGACAGGACTGCTCCTTTCCACATTTGCCGTTTTCTGGGTACATACGCTCCTCTGGATGTTCCGCGGTTTTGTTGAAAACCGGGAGAAAGCAGATAAACTGGCAGCCGGAACACATCATCACGTAATACCTGACGCGCACAAACAGTACCGCCGTTTCAACCGTCTGCATATCTTCCTGCACATCCTGGTAATCACCAGCTTCCTGTTGCTTTCACTGACAGGTCTGCCTCTCAAGTTCAGCAACCAGGCATGGGCAATTGCACTCATGAACCTGTATGGTGGCGCTGCAAACGCCGGCCTGCTGCATCGTGTGGGAGCAGCAATCACATTTGTCTATTTTGGATCCGCAATTGTCATGAGCATCAACTTCCTCTTCATCCGGAAAGATATAAAAGGTAATCCGATTCAGCGTCTGTTCGGACCGGATTCGCTCTGTTTCAACCTGCGCGATATCAAGGACGTGTACTTCATGGTTAGATGGTTCTTCTTCAAGGGACCGAAACCAACCTTTGAACGTTGGACGTACTGGGAGAAATTTGACTTTGTTGCCGTCTTCTGGGGTATGTTCGCCATTGGCGGGTCAGGCCTCATGCTCTTCCCCGAATTTTTCGGGATGTTCCTGCCAGGATGGGCGTTCAACGTAGCCACCATCGTTCATTCCGATGAGGCGCTTCTGGCAACCGGCTTTATCTTCTCGGTCCACTTCTTCAATACCCACGGACGTCCCGAGAAGTTCCCGATGGACTTCGTTATCTTTAACGGCCAGATTGCCAAGGAAGAAATGATCGAAGAACGTGGTGATCAGTGGAAACGATATGAGGAGCAGGGTATCATCGAACAGTTTGCCTGCAAAAAGACAAGCGGCGTGGTATATGACTTCCTGGTCAAGGGTTTTGGTTTCACGGCCCTTTCCATTGGCATTGCCCTCCTGTTGTTAATGATCCTCGCCTTTCTCGGAGGGGGAGGTCACTAACCTCTCGTTCAGTTTTTCATCATGTCCGTAAACAAAAGGCCGCACCTTTGATAGGTGCGGCCTCACCTCAGACCATTGACAACCTGTCTTTTTAGGAAGGTTGTCAATTCCGAGTTTGTGAACTTAATCTGTTGATTGATTTGCCCGCTGTCTCAGCGGGCTTTTTTTGTGGGTATTTTTCTCTGCCGGACCTGCGCTCCCTGCTCACGTATGGAACCGGCGCCACTTCCCCATAAACGCACCGCATCACTTTCGCGCCCCAGCTCCTTGAGCGCTTCCATCACCTTGGCCCGCTCTGCGGGCTGATGCCAGAGCAGCAAAGCCTTCTGCAACCCCTTGTCACGATCACTTACCGCAGTATAGACCTTCTTTCCGGTCATCGGATCGAATCCGCAATAGAACATGCAGGTGGCGATCGTGCCGGGAGTGGGGGTGAAATCCTGGACCTGTTCGACGGTTATCCCCATGCTTTTGAGAACCAGAGCCAGTTCCAGCATGTCGGCCAGCGTACACCCCGGATGTCCTGAAATAAGGTACGGCACGATAAATTGCCGTTTGCCGATCCGCTCACTCTCCATCCGGAACCGGGCAAGGAATGTTTCAAAGGCCTTTTTTCCCGGTTTGCGCATGATATTGGTGACGTGGTCAATCAGATGTTCTGGAGCGATTTTCAGGAGGCCGCTGACATGATGGCCTATCAGCGTACTCCGGACGAGACCGCGGTATGTCGAACTCCTTCCAGGGAACGGACCGCTTGCAGCAGTGATGTGGCCGGCTTGTCACCGGTGCGCAGGTTTGGACAGATGGCGGGAAAAATGCAACTCTCGCGCACACATTTTTTCATGGCGTCAGGGTTTCCGCATTCAAGGCCGTACATGTTGGCGGTTGGACCGCCAATATCGCTGATTGTACCGCGAAACCATGATTTTTTCGTCAGGGCCGCGATCTCTGCCAGAATCGAGCTTTTGCTGCGGGATTGAATTGTTTTGCCCTGGTGCATGGTAATGGCGCAGAACGCACAGCCGCCGAAACAGCCGCGGTGGCTCGTAATAGATGTTTTGATCTGCTCCCAAGCGGGAATTGGTTCCTGATACGACGGGTGCGGATTCTTTTCAAACGGCAGGGCATACACGGCATCCATATCGGCTTCCGACAACGGGAGGGCCGGGGGATTGCAGACCAACGAACGATTGCCATGCCTCTGGACAACAACGGCGGCGGACCAGGGGCTTTGCTGAAGATATGCCAGCCGAAAAGCTTCCGCAAACTTTTCCTTGGAAGCTGAAATCTCTTCAAACGACGGTATGCCTACATGAGGCGCATCACCAAAAGCAGTACAGTTGCAGGCAGTTCCCCGCACATCACGAATATCGGCTAACCGCTCACCGGCGCGCATCCGCTCGGCAACTTCCAGAACTGCCCGTTCGGCCATGCCGTAGATCAACAGGTCGGCTTTGGCATCAAACAGGATGGAACGCCTTACCTTGTTTTCCCAAAAATCGTAATGGGCAAAGCGACGCAGGGAAGCTTCAATTCCGCCGATGACCACCGGAACGTCCTTGTATGCCTCTTTCAGCCGTGAGGTATAGACCATGGTGGCGCGGTTGGGGCGCGCTCCATGGCGATTGCCGGGAGTATAGGCATCATCGTGCCGCAGTTTGCGGGCGGGGGTATAGTGGGCCACCATCGAATCCATGGCGCCGGCGGAAACCGCAAAGAACAGCCGGGGACGGCCAAGCGCCATGAACGGCTCTTTCGAGCGCCAGTCAGGCTGGGCAATGATACCAACCCGAAAACCGTGCGCTTCAAGCCAGCGGGCCAGCAACGGCACGCCAAAAGCGGGGTGGTCGATATAGGCATCACCGCTGACAAAGATGATGTCTACCTCGCTCCAGCCCCGCTTCTTCAGTTCTGCCTCTGTTGTCGGAATGAATGCCATGGTCAGGGAAACAGTGCCAGACCTTCCAACCCCATGGTCTCAGGGAATCCGCTGACCAGGTTCATGTTCTGCACCGCCTGGCCGGAAGCTCCCTTGACCAGATTATCGATGGCAGAAACGATTATGATGCGACCGGTGCGAGCATCAACCAGCGGGGCGATGTCACAGAAGTTGGAGCCACGCACAAAGGCTGTGGAAGGAAGATTGCCGCCGGTCAGAATCCGTACGAACGGCTCGCCGTTATAGAAATCCCGATAGAGTTTTCCGAGTGCTTCGGTGGTGATCGCCTTTTCGGGCGCAGCATAGATGGTGGAGAGGATGCCTCTGTCCATCGGTACCAGATGCGGCGTAAAGGTGATGTTCAGTTGTTCACCCGCCAGCAGCGAAAGCTCCTGCTCTATTTCGGGGGTGTGCCGGTGCACTCCGCCAACGGCGTAGGCCTTATACCCCTCATTAACCTCACAGTAGAGGCTGTCAACCTTGGCGGAACGTCCGGCACCGGTAACTCCGGAGGCGGAGTCGGCAATAATGCTCGCCAGGTCGATCATCCCGCTCTTCAGCAGCGGGGCCAGGCCAAGGATAATGCTGGTCGGATAACATCCGGGGTTGGCGACCAGTTTTGCCCCTTTAATCTTGGCACGCCGTATCTCCGGCAGGCCGTAGACCGCCTTTTTCAGGTTGGCGGGATTGAGATGCGGCTCATACCACTCTCCATACACTGCCGGGTCGGACAGGCGGTAGTCAGCCGACAGGTCGATGACCTTCTTCCCCAGTTTCAGGAACGTCGGCACAACCTCCATAGCTGCTTTGTGCGGAAGTGCCGTAAAAATAATATCGGCTTTTTCGGCAATCCGAACTGGTTCAAGGTGCTCCAGCACAATATCGCACCGATCTCTGAGCGAAGGAAATACATCGGAAATACGCTTTCCGGCGCTCTGCTCGGAGGTCAGACAGGTCACCGCAGCCTCAGGGTGGCAATGAAGGATGCGGATCAACTCCAACCCGGTGTAGCCGCTGGCGCCAACGATGGCAACATTCAACATAAACATGCTCCTTTCAAAGAAAAAAAGGGAAAACCCTTGCGGACTTGCCCATCTCTTCATGCGTAACGTGCATTATTGTACAGGATACAAATACGAAGCATCTTCAACATCGTAGCTGATATTTCTAATGAAGGCAATCGATGTCTTGGCATCAGGGACTATTGACGTGGTACACCTGAAGTCTGCTCAAACTAGATGCAATAGGCCGAAAGGCGAACTAATCCCCAAAAACCTGTGCACTAAAGATGAAAATTTCACATTCCCCCTGCCAGGCATCTTCAGGTAAACCCGCCTTGATACAGGTGTGCCGGAGAAACTGGTCGCGATTCCAGCCATATTCAGTTGCCACCTGCGGCAGCAGCACGCCGCGATAGCTCCCCTTGACAATATAAATACCGTGCTTGCCGACTTTTATCTCCTCAATCGAGGCAATCAACTGCAGGGGGGAGAGAACCGAAATATCCAGGGTGAAATCAGCCAGATCGAGCGTTTTCATCGGATAAAAGCGCGGATCACGGGTCGCGGCAGAGACAGCCATCTCCTGCACCAGCTGGTAGAGCGGCTGCTCGGATACAAAATTTCCGATGCATCCCCGTAGCTCACCTTTCTGCTTAATTGTGACAAAACAGCCGGAATGGAGGTTCAGCCCTGCTGCTGTCGAACTCACGACCGGAACCTTTCCGGTCGTTACATGAGAAACAATTGTTTCCCGCGCAATTTTCAGCAATTCCCTCTGTTCTTTTTTCGTCAAGAGATCGGACATAGTTCCCCAATTCTGTAAGGGCGAATCTTGCATCCACCCATAATGACAGGTTCTCGACCTGTCCCCTACGTGTAGCTTTTGCGCCGGAAGAGCCCGGTTTTGATACTGGTGACACGATCCAGAAACAGCACGCCGTCCAGATGATCCATTTCATGCTGGAGGGCAACCGCCTCAAAACCGCTGGCGGCAATGATTCGTTCGGTTCCGTCCGGTTCGCAGAACTGTACGGTAATTTCCGTGGCCCGGTCAACATCACCGGTGTAGTCCGGCACACTCATGCATCCCTCTCGCATGGTTGCCGAGCCGCTTCTGCCGGTGATCTCCGGATTGATCATGAGCAGCAGGCCGTGGTTGTTCTCTTTGCCGTGACGGTTTTTGGATACGTCAACCACGCAGACCCGGAGCGTCACGCCGATCTGGGGGGCGGCGACACCGACCGAACCTGGTCCGTCATGCATGGTATCAACAAGATCCTGAATCAGGGTATGAATGTTCTGGTCGATCTGCTCGACCCGATGGCAGAGTTTTTTCAGCACAGGATGCGGATAACGTAAAATCGGTTGAATTGCCATTGTCAGAAAGCCACCGGAGTTATGACACGAACACCGATTTCCACGTTCAGCTCCTGTTTCAGGGCAGCCAGTGTGTGTTCCACGCCTTCAGGCGTTTCTCCTTCGGGCAGGGCCACTTCCAGCATCAGCACATAAACCGGCTCCTCATCACTGCCGATCAATTTGGTATTGAGATCGGTAATGTTGATCTTGCGCGCTGCCAGTTCGCGGGTAACGCGGTAGACAATGCCGGGCTGGTCGGCGCCATAGACCGAGATCATGCAGATCTCGCCGTCCGGTTCCTGACGGGCCACTTCATCCGGGAGCAGGGTGCGGACGCCCAGTGTCATCCCCATCCCGTCACAGACCGGCTTCAGCTCTTCAATCAGCCGTGCCTTGCTGAAGGGTTTTTTCAACGAAATGATCAGGATCATGGCAAACTCGCCACCCAACATGGTGCAGCTGGAATCAGCGATATTGCAGCCGAGGTGAAAAAGTCCCTCGGTGATGGCGGCCACGATTCCGGGGCGGTCTTTGCCGACGACGGAGACGGCGTAATGCAGGATTTCCGGCTGGTTCGTCATGATAAACCTCTCAGGTAAAAGTATTCCTAAGTTATTGCACCAAAACGTTTTCATCTGCAAATGTTTTTTGAAATCGTTTATAGTGATTCCCTGATCCCAGAAGCGAAAGGATGATGCCATGACCGTAACAGTCCGTTCTGTCTGCCCCTATGACTGCCCCGATGCCTGCGGACTTCTGGTTGCCGTTGAGAACGGCCGTGCCGTCAGCGTCAGCGGCGACCCGGAGCATCCGGTGACCCGCGGCCTGCTCTGCCCCAAGATGAAACATTATGAGCAGACCGTTCACTCGCCCCGGCGGCTGACCTCTCCGCTGCGCCGGGTCGGCCCCAAAGGAGTAGGAACATTCGAGCAGATTTCGTGGGATGAAGCGATTGCAGAAATTTGCCGCCGTTGGCAGGAAATCGGTGCCGGTTATGGCGCCGAAGCAATTCTTCCCTACTCCTATGCCGGTACAATGGGGCTGGTGCAGCGCAATGCCGGCCACGCTTTTTTTCACAAACTGGGTGCATCCCGTCTGGAGCGGACAATCTGCTCGCCGGCCAAGGATGCGGGTTGGAAAGCATTGATGGGGGACACCCCCGCGATGGACCCTGCAGAAATCGAGCAGAGTGACCTGGTGATTCTCTGGGGGATCAACGCTGTTGCCACCAGCATCCATGCCATGCGTGATGCCCAGAATGCCCGCAGGAAGGGCGCAAAACTGTGGGCTATTGATACCTACCGGACTCCGACCTGCGAAGCGGCTGACGAGGCGTTCCTGATCCGTCCCGGCAGCGATGGTGCTCTGGCACTGGCGATGTTGCACGTTATTGACCGGGAGGGATTGCTGGACAGGGAGTTTATTTCAGCCAACGTGCTCGGCTTTGAAGAGCTGCGCGTAAGGATTTTGCCTGACTATTCCCCCGAACAAGTGGCGGATATCTGTGGACTGCCTGCCGACACCATTGAACGGCTGGCACGGGAGTATGCCCGTGCAGAGGCGCCCTTCATCCGTCTTGGGAGCGGCCTGACCCGTTATGGTAACGGCGCCATGACCGTGCGTACGATCAGTTGTCTCCCTGCTGTGGTCGGTGCCTGGTCAAAACCGGGCGGCGGGATTTTTATCGGTACCGCCACCGGAGGGGCGTTCCCGCTTCAGACGGTGACGCGCGAGGATTTCATGACGGAATTACCGCGACTGGTCAGCATGAACCAGCTTGGCGGGGCGCTGACTGAACTGTCCGGCCCGCCGGTGATGTCGCTGTACGTCTACCACTCCAATCCCGCCGCCATAGCCCCCGACCAGAATGCCGTCATTCGCGGGCTGGAACGGGAGGATCTGTTCACGGTCGTTCACGAACGCTTCCTGACCGACACCGCCAGATATGCCGATATCGTACTGCCTGCCACTTCATCGCTGGAGCATCCCGATCTGTATCGCTGTTACGGCAGCTATCAGGCCCAGCGCTGTAGTGCCGCGATTCCACCGGTGGGAGAAGCCAAAAGCAACTGGGAGGCGTTTTCTCTGCTGGCGGCAGGGATGGGATGGGACGAACCGTTCTTTCGTCTGTCGGCGGATGAGCTGATTGAACTGCTGCTGGTGGAGGAAACCGGCTGGCGAAGCGCTGCCGTTACCGAGCAGTTGCGTCAGGGAATACCGGTCATGCTGGTCCCCCCGACCGAGCCTAAGAAACAGTGGTTAACGCAGTCGGGAAAAATAGAGGTGCTGAACGAACGAGAAGCCGAACCGCTTCCGCGGCGTCTTGCTACCCACGCCGAACATGACGGCTACCCGCTGCGCCTGCAACCCGCAACCACTCCGTATGCGCTTAATTCCGGTTTTTATGAGCAGGACGACCTGCGGGCAAAACAGAAGTGCATGGAGCTGTTGATGAGCCGGGTTGATGCCGAAGCGCGTTGCCTGGCTGACGGACAGGCGGTTATCGCCCGTAACGACCGTGGAGCTGTTCGTTTTACTCTAAAGGTGACGGATCGGGTGCCGACCGGAACGGTTGTTACCGAAGGAGTCTGGTGGCGGGAATTCATCCCTGGCGGTCGGGGGGTGAATGCTCTGACATCCCAGCGGCTGACAGACGGAGGGCGGGGAAGTACGTTGTATGATGTGACGGTTGAGGTCAAGGGGTTATAGTGTACTGGCGTTTGTCCCCTTGACTACTTCGGCTTTGCTCAGCACAAGTCTGCTCAGGGGACAAACGGTGGCTGAGCGGAGTCGAAGCTCACTTCGTGCCATGCCAATGCTGCCGCTCCCAGGACTGCACCTCTTCCCTCCGGAAGCCCGGACCGGAGCAATTTTATCTTTCCCTTGTACGGAGTGAACAGAAAATCTTCAAAGTAGCGCCGGGTTGGTGTGATGAGCAGATCTCCCGCCGCAGCCAGCCCGCCGGAGAGAAAGATGGCTTCCGGGCTTGTGTGCGCAACTGCGTCAGCCAGCTTCATGCCCAAAATACGGGCAGTTGCATCGAACGCTGCCAGCGCAACAGGATCGTTCTTGCAGGCAGCCTCATAAATCTGCTTTGATGTCAGCTGGTTGTACGCCACGTCTCGCAGGCGGCTCGGTTCCCGCCGCTGTGCCAGCAGTTCTGCAACGGTGCGGCAGAGGCCGGTGGCCGAAACGTACGTTTCCAGACACCCCTGTTTCCCGCAGGCACAGTCTCGTCCGTTCGGATCTACAACCGTGTGGCCGAGTTCGCCGGCAAAGCCGCCTGCACCGTACAGCAGTTCACCATTGACGATGATACCGCTTCCCAGGCCGGTACCCAGGGTGATTACAATGGCATGTTTCATCCTGCGTGCGCCGCCGAACAGCAGTTCTCCGATGGCGGCAGCGTTAGCATCGTTAGTGACAGCGACCGGCAGATCGTACCGCTGTTGAAAAAGTTTCACCAAATTAACCGATGTCCCCCAGTTCAGATTTGGCGGGTTCTCAACCGTCCCGTGTAGGTAGTTGGCATTGGGAGCACCGATACCAATTCCGGCAAGAGTTACCTGCGATGGAATTGATGAACGCAGCTTTTCAATGACATCACAAAGTCTTGACAGCAGAATCGTTGCTGGCTGGTCCGCCTGTGTGGGCAAAACGGTCTCACACAGAATTGTACCGTGGTAATCAACAAATCCGACGGAAGAGTTCGTTCCACCGATATCTATTCCGACAACGCAACCCTCAGACTTCATGGCCGCTCCTTATGAAGATAATTAGAACGTGCATCGCTGGCACCAATAACTGATCTCCCACTGGTAAAATCAGTCAAGCCGTGGTATACGCAAGATGAGTATTTAATGATCATAACAGTAGCAAATGTCGGTACCAAGCTCAATTATTGAGAACCGGGCCAATAATGACTTTATATCCATCTGTCCGATGAGACCACCAACTTGCACAGAATATTGAAATGGCAAATAGACTCAGATTAAGTTTAGCATGCTGCTTCAACCAAAAACGAGAACTATCCTATCTGATTAGGAGTGAAATATGAAAGTTGTTATATTGGCAGGCGGTTTTGGTACCCGAATTAGTGAAGAGTCACACCTCAAGCCGAAACCAATGATTGAAATAGGTGGGAAACCAATCCTGTGGCACATCATGAAGATGTACTCTTTTTATGGATTTAACGATTTTGTGATTTGTCTCGGCTACAAAGGTTATTCAATAAAAGAGTATTTCGCCCACTATTTCCTTCATGAATCAGACATTACCTTCGATTTCCGCAATGACAACCAGCGGATTATTCATCATCATTCTGCCGAACCGTGGCGGGTCACCCTCGTAAATACCGGTTTGGAAACCATGACCGGCGGACGAGTTAAGAAGATTCGGCCATATATTGGCGAAGAACCGTTCATGCTTACTTACGGTGACGGAGTTGCCGATGTAAATATCAGGAATCTGGTGGATTACCATGCAACCCATGGTAATTATGCCACCGTGACGTCAATTCAGCCGGTTGGGAGATTTGGCGCTCTTGACATGACGGATGATAATTTAGTTAAAGGTTTTCATGAAAAGCCAAAAGGTGACGGTTTATGGATAAATGGCGGTTTTTTCGTGTTACAGCCGGAAGTCTTTGATTATATTGATTCTGATGACACCATGTTTGAACGTGCTCCGCTGGAGAGGTTGGCAGAGGAGGGACAACTGGCCGCCTATAAACATGACGGATTCTGGCAGGCGATGGATACGTTACGTGACAAGACACTTCTGGAGGAGCTCTGGGACTCCGGAAATGCACCGTGGAAGACATGGTGACAACTATGGGATTAGAGAGCAGAGAACCGGGAATGGTTCAAGAAGGATTTTGGAAAGGCAAGAGGGTTTTTATTACCGGCCATACCGGGTTTAAGGGATCGTGGCTGAGTATCTGGCTGCACAAGCTCGGCGCACATGTGACTGGTTACGCACTATCACCGCCGACAACCCCAAGTCTGTTTGAGCTTGCTCAGGTTGGCCAAACAATGACCTCCATAATTGCCGATGTGCGCGACCCGAAGCAACTTAAGGATGCACTTACTACTGCTGCACCAGAGATTGTCATCCATATGGCAGCGCAGCCACTAGTCCGCGACTCATACAAAATTCCGGTTGAGACTTACGCGACCAATGTTATGGGGACCGTACATCTGCTGGAAGCTGTACGGGAATGTCCGTCCGTCACGTCAGTCGTAAATGTCACAACCGACAAAGTGTATGAAAACCACGAGTGGGTATGGGGTTACCGGGAGAATGAACCATTCGGTGGCCATGACCCCTACTCTAACAGCAAAGCATGTTCTGAACTGGTCACGGCAGCCTACCGCTCGTCATATTTCAATTGTCACGATTATGACCGTCACGGTGTAGCCGTTGCTACAGCCAGGGCAGGCAATGTTATCGGTGGCGGCGACTGGGCAACTGATCGTCTGATACCTGACATTATCAACTCATTTCTTGCCGATGAAGCGGTCATGATCCGCAATCCGCACTCCATTCGGCCCTGGCAACATGTTCTTGAGCCTCTTTCCGGTTATCTGGTACTCGCGCAAAAATTGTACGAATGTGGTCCGGAATTTGCCGAAGGGTGGAATTTTGGCCCGGTCGATGACGATGCCAAACCAGTGGAGTGGATAGTTCAGCAGTTGTGTGCTTTCTGGGGCAATAATGCACGTTTTGAGCTTGATAGCGGCAACCATCCCCATGAGGCTCATTATCTCAAGCTGGACTGTTCTAAAGCACGTATGCATCTCGGTTGGCAACCACGGTGGCATCTTGAAAAGGCATTGCATAGTATAATAGAGTGGGTGAATGTGTACCGCTCTACCGGCGATGTGCGCCGTTGTTGTCTGGAACAAATTGAATCCTATGAAAATACAATACAGGGGTAGCTGTGAAAAACGAACGTGAAGATCAACTACGCAAAAAAGCTATAGAGGCAGCAATCGCTTACTATCGGCACACACATGGACAGAAAAAGGCGTTCTCGCCGGGTGATCGCATCCCCTACGCCGGACGAGTGTTTGACGAAGCAGAAATATCCAATCTTATTGATTCATCACTCGATTTCTGGTTGACCACGGGCCGGTATGCAGAGAAGTTTGAACATGAGTTTGCCAACTATCTTGGCGTTCAGTATTGTTCACTCGCCAACTCTGGCTCATCGGCAAATCTTCTTGCCTTCATGGCGCTTACTTCTCCGAAACTGGGAGATCGCAGGATCAAGCCGGGAGATGAAGTTATTACAGTGGCAGCAGCTTTTCCGACAACCGTAGCGCCAATCATTCAGTATGGCGCCGTGCCGGTATTTGTCGATGTATCTCTGCCCACGTACAATATCGACGTTGCCCAGCTGAATACGGCATTATCAGAAAAGACCAAAGCGATTATGGTGGCCCATACACTCGGTAATCCATTTGATCTTGCTGCCGTCAAGTCTTTTTGCGACAAACACAATCTATGGCTGATAGAGGATAATTGCGATGCTCTTGGGTCTCGCTATCTTCATAATGGCACATGGAAGTATACCGGGACAGTCGGCCACATCGGCACTTCCAGTTTTTATCCTCCCCACCATATGACAATGGGAGAGGGTGGAGCTGTTTATACAAACGATGCTTTACTCCACCGCATTGTAGAATCATTTCGCGATTGGGGGCGAGACTGCTGGTGTCCATCCGGCAAAGACAACACCTGCGGCAATCGTTTTGGCCAGCAGTTTGGCGAACTGCCCTTTGGATATGATCACAAATATGTTTACTCGCACTTTGGCTATAATCTTAAAGTTACCGACATGCAAGCCGCCATCGGCTGTGCTCAGCTTGAGAAACTGCCGGGGTTTATCGAGGCCCGTAAAAAGAACTGGAAACTGTTAAGTGATGGACTGGCAGGATTAGATGATTACTTGATTCTTCCTGTAGCAACTGATAATTCGGACCCTTCTTGGTTTGGATTTCTCATAACAGTCAAGGATGGCAGTGGGTTCACCCGCGACCATATCGTGAATCACCTTGAAAACAAGGGGATTCAAACCAGGATGCTCTTTGCCGGTAACCTGATCAAGCACCCCTGCTTCGACGAAATGCGCGCCACGGGAAAAGGTTTCCGTGTTGTGGGCGAACTGGACACAACCGACCGGATCATGAATCACACCTTCTGGGTGGGAGTTTATCCAGGACTTAGCAACGAAATGATTGAATACATTATCGGGACGATCCGGACCTTCACTGAGTCAGCATGCAGATGATAGTTAAAGAGACCGCTATTCCTGGTTGCTTCGAAATTTTTCCGCGCATTCTTCGTGACGAGAGGGGTGTGTTTGTCAAGACATTCCACTATGATGCCTTTCTCCGACACAATCTGAACATCGACTGGCGTGAAGAATATTATTCTATATCTTACTGCGGTGTTCTACGTGGGTTACATTTTCAGCTTCCGCCGCATGATCACGAAAAACTTGTATACTGCACTGCCGGGTCCGTACTCGACACGGTGGTAGATCTGCGTAAGGGTTCGCCGGTGTATGGCCAGCACATTCAACTGGAACTAAGTGCTGCTACCGGGAATATGCTCTATCTTCCTCGCGGGCTTGCTCACGGTTTCTATGTATTAAGTGAATCAGCAACCATGCATTACAAAGTGTCTTCGGTGTATTCTTCCGAATTTGATGCGGGGATTCTGTGGAGTTCCGCAGGTATTCAATGGCCAGATGCAAATCCTAAGATTTCCTCTCGTGATTCCAGCTTTCCAGACCTTGGTCACTTTTCGTCACCATTTTCTTTTATCAACGATTGTGCTCCGTTATGAAAATTCTGGTTACCGGTGCAACCGGGTTTATCGGCAATCATGTGGTAGCCAGTCTTCTGGAACGTGGTCATGTGGTAACAGCTGTCGCCCGTGACCCGTCCCGTGCCATTATATTACCTTGGTATGGCCGCGCAACATTCATACCTTGTGATATTTATGGACCAGAGGCTCTTAAACAGTTGCAGCCTGCCAATTTTGATACCGTAATGCACTTGGCATGGCCGGGATTGCCCAACTACAAAGCGCTGAGCCATCTTGATCAGACTTTTCAGGCCGAGTGCCTGTTTCTGAAAGGGCTTATTCAATCCGGAATCCCCCACCTTCTGGTAAGCGGTACCTGTTTTGAGTATGGTCTTCGTCAGGGGTGCCTTAATGAGGCCATGACTCCAAATCCGGCGACCCCCTATGCAGTTGCCAAAAATTCGCTACGTTGCTATCTCGAATCGCTTAAAAAAGAACTGCCATTTCGTCTGCAATGGGCAAGACTTTTCTATATGCATGGTGTCGGACAAAATCCAGGGAGCCTTCTAGCCCAGTTGGATTCGGCAATAGAAAGAGGCGATGAACTTTTTAATATGTCGGGTGGTGAACAGTTGCGTGATTACTTGAAAGTTGAGGAAATTACGTCATACCTTATAGCACTTATAGAACATCCTGCCTCTGAAGGTATTATCAATGTTTGCAGCGGGATCCCCATTTCAGTACGTAAACTGGTGGAAGATTTTATTGACAAGCGAGGCGCTTCCATCCGGCTAAACCTTGGCTACTATAAGTATCCCGATTACGAGCCGATGGCATTCTGGGGTGATTCAACAAAGCTGCGCCAAGTACTGCATGCACCAGAAGATACGGCCCCCTAACACCTTGGCGCGTTGTCCATTCAACAGTTTACTTCAGTAATTTTTTTAGCGAGTGGATTTGTGTTTGGTTGGTTTTGATGCCGGAGTTTTCGACCACCAAAGACATCTCTTCATCGGTTAACCGGTATTTTAATGTTGAATATGCTTCTTCAATATTTTGGCCATAGGATAGTTTAATGCCACCATTTGTCATCTGAAAACTAAAGATGAAAGAAGCGCCCCTGAACTTTTCCAATGGCCTGAGCACACCATCGCTTCCTGAAATGCTACTTAGCCAAACATCTCTCGTCTCCCAAGCTTCTTTTGTGTGTTTCCCAGCGAGAACGTCATTAAAAAAGTCATAATCAACGCCTTCGACATTATGCTTGCCAGCATTGCGAAGGTGATCTTTTTCAGCCATAAGGCTTTTTCCTTCCGCTATGATTTGGTATCCCAATGCTGCTCCAGGATACGGTGCATAATACGCAGAACAGATCAATGGGCGCTTGATGAAAGTAAGCATTCTCAAGGTGTCTAGCGCATCTTCTCTGGTTTCTCCCGGTGAACCATAGATGATGTTGGAAAATATTTTTGGGGCGGGGCGGCCATTGGTTTCGAATTCGTCACCAAGCCTGTTAATTAATGAAATTGCAAAAATGTTATCTTCAGCCGTGCATTCCTTATTAAGTGTTTTAAGCGTTTTGTTACTGCCGGATTCCAGACCAATGGATATAGTGCTCCAATTGGTTTCTCTGGCCACTTTCATAAAAAGATCCGGCCATCGTCTCACTGTATCAGCTCTGGCGGCAGCCCAGTACGGCCATACTTTCCGTGCTTTGCGAGGATAAACCTCGGCCCACTGTTCAAGCCAAGCAGGCTGCTGAAAAAACAGTGAATCATGTATCATTACCGAACCGATGGGACCGTAAAACTTGTCGAGATAATTCAACTCTTCCACTACTTGTTCCGGGCTTCTTCTCTCCATCGCAGGAATGTACGAGGCTTCATTACAAAATGAACAGCGCCATGGACATACTCGACTGGTAATAATACTCACCATTGGTGACGGCCCAAATGGGGCGAAAGCTGGTTCCAAAGGGAAATGATATGTCTGCGATTTTGGCTTAGGCCACATCAACCTATCAATAAAGGGCCAATCATTTAATGATTTACTACCTTTACCTTTGATTAATCGATCAAAGGCAGAAGGATCCGAAGCCAGCTCGATAATGATGTTTTCACCGTCGCCCTGGCAAATACGATCAAAGTCGGGATTATTAACTAGATCTTCCGGGGAAAGTGTGGCATGCATACCACCCACAATAACCCACCCCTCGGGATTCGCTTTTTTAAATAAACGTGCTGCTTGTTCTGCATAATTAAGGTTGTAACTTCTGACATTCATCAAAAGCATGTCATAACCTTCCAGGATATCGCTCACTTCTTCAATGGTTGCGTAATTCCTCGTGGAAGCGACGTCCGACTGCACTCCTGCTTTGTTCATTATCGTCCTGAGTAACCCAAGCCCGTGATCTTGCCAAGCTGAAGTGTCATGGGTAGTACGCAGAAAAATACCGGGGTCTCCGAGGTCAAGCCATAGCCGTTTCATTCTGATCGATACCCCCATTTTTAGTTGTCTTCGTCAGTAAGATTGTAGTCGCTTGTCGAATTACAGCATGGATCTTTTCCAACTCGTAGGCACCTTCTTTTATTTTCTCATGCTCAGAAGACAGGAACCACATTGCGGTCACCAGTTTCGAAGTCAGCAGATCGTGGATTGCAGGGCGGCTAAAGTGGAACTTGTTGTGTTCATGCGCATCGCAAAACAGCTGTAACCATTCTACACAAGCCTTAAGTCTGATTGCGCTGGTCTTTTGATCCTGACCGCCGTGGATACGGAAATAGCTCAGCGGTTCTGGCAAATAAACGCAGTCTTTGTGTGACAGAATTGAAAGCCAGGTAGCAACATCGGTTAACACCCGGAATTCTTTATCAATAAACATTCCAAACCCTTTACCGATATCAGCCTTCCTGAACAATGCCGTTGTCGGCTCACCAATCATATTGCTACCTTTGGCTAAAATATGCTCACCAAGCGAAATGCCCCCGATTAACGTAGCGGCATTAAACATACGTTCTGTCCCTGGAATTTGGTCCATATAGCCGCCATTTTCATCGATCAACTGACGGAATGAGGTGACTAGCCCAACATTGGGCTGTGAAAGCATATGAACCATCATTTTGCTGATTTTCTCAGGATGGAATAAATCGTCATCCATCAGAAAGTTTATATATTCACCTGTCGCCAGTTCAAAGCAATTCTTGAAATTTTCCAGCATGGTGTAGCCTGGAACACGCGAGTAGCGAATGTATGGATGCTTTTCAACGTATGGTGCAATGAGCCTGAGAGTCTGCTCATCATCGCTATTATCACTAACGATTATTTCAATATGTTCGTAATCCTGCGCCAACGTACTCTTTAAGGCTAGTTCAAAATATTCTGGGCGATTATGGGTAGGGATCACGATGCTCACCAGCGGCAGAGTGCTTTTGCCAGCGCCTTTTGCAGTTCGTTCTCCGTTTGGTTCTCGTGACTTGACAGGCAGTTCATCGACCAATCTACAGAACTGAGTCTCAATGTCTTTTACTAATTGGGTTATATCAAAAACCGGACCAGATACTTTGTTCTCCTTCAGCCGACTCTTTAAAGCTTTCAGTTCGGCAGTTTTTTTAGCCAGCCGTACCGCCTTTTCCTCATATTCCTTCAAGTCGGTTGCAATCAACTCTGGCAAGCCAAGATTAGTCAGCAAGCTGCCTGCCATGCGCGAGGCAAAAGTTCGCCCCGACAATGTCAACAACGGCAGTCCCATAAACAACGCATCATTAGCTGTAGTTCCGCCATTAAACGGAAAGGTGTCCAAAAAAAGATCCGCCAGCTGGTAGCGCGCCAGATAATCTGCCGGCGCTACTCTTGGAGCAAAAATGAGCCGGTCTTTTTTTATGCCTAGTTTTTTAGCTTCTTTGGTTAGATTCTCTTTTGCCCACTCATTGTCTGCCAACAGCCAAAACACGCTGCCTGGCACGCGTTTAATGATACGCATCCATACGGCAAAAAGCTCCGGAGTAAACTTGTAGTTATTATTGAAGGAGCAAAATACAAAAGCTTTTTCGGGGAGGCCATTGTCGGCTCTCGTCGGTTTGGGGCCGACTTCACGCTTACTGTCACTCGACTGGAAGCAATGAGGCATATAAAGCGGTTTTTCTGTGTGGTAAGGGACTAATTCATCAGGAATAAGGTATTTGTCAGCAATAACATAATCAATCCACGGAAGACCTGTCGTTCCTGGAAAGCCTAGATAGGTAATTTGAAGTGTAGCGGGGCGATATGACAGAATCATGGGTCTGGCACCGGATGTCAGTCCCTGCAAATCAACCATTATGTCAATCTCGTGCGAGCGGATGCAGTCAGCAGCTTCACTGTCGCTCATCTCTCCGATTTTGATATAATGATCCATCGATTTTTGGACACGTCTCTGTATGGAAGTGTCGTCAACACGGCTCCAGCAAAATCCATACACCTCGAATTTATCATGATCGTGAAGCTCCAATAGCTCAACCATCAGCAAAGACACAGCGTGCAGGCAAAAATCTGACGAGAGATATCCTATTCTTATTTTATCATGATGATACCCCTCTTTTGGCGCCAGCGCTTCTGTGTTTGTAACAGGATACTTGTGCTCTACAAACTGCTGGGCAGCAGCAAGCTGGAGTTTCGGATCGTCAGAAGCCGCCAACATGGCCAGCGGTGATGTCCCGTTTATCATCTCTTCTTTGGTTATTCCTTTGGGAGGAACGTATATTGGCCAACGGCATATTTTTTGAACGAGATGTACCAGGTGAAGCAGGACATCACGCTGTGTCGGATCAAGGGCGAAGCTCTCCTCCAGCTTTGCGAGAGAGTCCTTGTAGTTCTTTTTCATCTCCAGAAGCCGGCCCAAATTGTTGAGCGCGTGTAATTGCAACGACAAGTTTTCCGGTAGGAAAATGCTTTTTGATTCAAGCGCTATGCGCCACTGCTCAAGTGCTTCATCGTCACGTTTCTGCTGTTCCAGGCAGTTGCCCAGATTCAAGCGTGCCCTTACGAATTCCGGGCTTAATTCTAGCGCCTTGCGATACATGGATTCAGCTTGCTGGTAGTCGCGCTCAGAAGCCAACTCAACACCAAGGTTAAAGTAGCCAACGTACATCAGTGGCGAAGTTGAATGTTCCAGCCACAGCCGGTACAGAGAAATTGTTTGATCTTTTAGGCCAGCGGATTTTAAGCGGTCCGCAGCGCCCATTAAATCAATAATTTCCAGAGAACCCTGTTCTGCAAGTATGAAGGCAGACTTTTCGAGGGAGTCACTATCGGTTGGTGGAATAATTGGAATGTTGTCTTGCATTGTTTCCTCGGAAAATACAGTTTTGGTAGGCTGTAACTATTGATCATTGCTGCAAAAAACAAATAACGATAACTCGAAAAACTTTTTACAGGGATTAAGGGAATGGAGGGGATAAAACCTTTAAAAAATCCGGATACTTTTTGCTTAAACTCAGTGCCCTATAACTTTTATCTTGTTTTCGCTGTTATCCCTTGTATCCACTTTAGGCCCCTTTGGCTCCTAAATTAAACCCTCAGACCTTGAAGACGTAAATATTCTTGTTGTAACCCAAAATATCTTAATCTTTTATCTTGGTTTTACGTTATCCCCTTAATCCCTTTTATACCTGTAAAAAACCTTTTGGTTTTATGAAGTTGTTTCGACAGTAAGACTGCTCCCGTTCAGACAGTATGCACAATAACCGCCTGTGGTCTAAAAATCAAGAATCTATAACCAAAAAACGCCGGGCCTCAAAAGAGACCCGACGTCTGTTTACATTAAAACTTCACCTGTTAACCGATCAATACATCTTTAACTGTTGTGGTCACATGCCCCTGAATCACTATCTCGGCGCTGCCGTTATTGTAGACATGAGACTCGACACCATTGACAAGCATGCTGCCAACATCTTTCCAGTCTTCATGGTTACCAACCATTTCAACACCCGCAGTTGCATCACCACCGGTAACTATCAGCTGGAGGTGATCTGTTCCAGCCATGACATTGGTTTGTACGTCTATATTACCCGTGAAGAAAACATTATCAACGCCCTGCAACAAGTGCGGTTTCGCTATGGTCTGCAATTGCTGGTTGGTGAAAGCATCATCCTTACCAAGGCTGTGCAGGGCTGCTATATCATCCCCGGTCAGGGTCTTATCCTGATCCTCTGTCATTACGGCGATCTGAGTTGTGGATAGTGAAGTAATATCTGTCAAGGCACCCTTTTGGAACCAGACATCCGCCATTTCATGTTCAGTTCCATCAGTTGATGTGTAAGTAGAATCCAGGAAGACCCAGTTGCCATTATTACTGACTGCTGTTTGAGTGGCATTCACGTTAAGACCGACAATATCAAGTGACTGCAGCGAGTTGAGTTCGCTTGACTGAGAAGTACCATCCTGGTTGCTGTCAATCCAGACTTTGAGTTCAGCAAAGTTGGTGTCTTGCATATTGATCACGCCATCATGGTTTGTGTCCATTTCACCAAGTGCTGCAAAACCATCTGTGGCATTTGCGCCTGATGCCAGCTTGGTGGCTGTACCGAAGAGTTCGCTGCCATCGTTAATCGTACCGTCAAGGTTGATGTCTCTCACCAGCAGACCATCATTCCCCCCTACCCAGCCGACCTGGTCTTTATGACCGCTGGCAGTGATGTCGAACGCGACACCGTTGGCCATGGAAGTTGTTTGTATGCCGTTACCGTCCAGATCGAGGACAATCGGGCTTGCCAGGACCCCTGCGGCAAGCAGTTGGTCAACAGACATTGCGTCTCTCTGCGGTGCGGTAAAAGCATCCGAGTTAAATCCAAAGTCCCTGATTGCGGTAAGGTCCGCAAGTTCCATAGACTGAATTTGTGCTGTGGTTAGAGCTGATATGTCAGTGGCATCCATGGCGACATACTGTGCGGTTGTCAGGACAGTAATCTGATTGGCGGTAAGTGCCTGAACCTGAGCTGTGGTCAGCGCATAAATCTGATCTCCGGTGAGGGCCTGAGTCTGCTCGTCGCTAAAGGCTCTTATCTGAGCCGTGGTCAGAGCTGCAATCTGTTCAACTGTCAGGGCTGCGATATCAGGAGTCTCCATCGCCTGAATTTGAGCTGTAGAAAGTTTTATCAGATCCGCTGTACTGATCGCCACGATCTGATCCGTATTCAGGGCGATTATCTGTGTATCAGTCAATGCGAACGCCTGAGCAGTGGTTAATGCTGCTATATTTTCAACACTTATCGCATTAATCTGGTCAGGGGTAAAGGCTGCAATCTGCTCCGTATGGAGTGCCACAAACTGGCCGGTAGTCAACACAGCGACATCGGCGAGGTTCATGCCCTGTATCTGGCCGGATGTTAGTTCCACCAGATTTGTTGTGCTAAGGGCAATAATTTGATCCGTAGTAAGAACAGCAATCTGGGTAGGATCGAGGGCGACTACCTGATCAGTGGCAAGTATTTGGATATCATTAACATTCAGAGCCATTATCTGATCAGGAGTTAGCGCTCGCATCTGAGCCGTCGTAAGAACATCTATCTGTGCCGTGGTCATAGCAGCTATATCAGTAACTTCAATCGCCTGAATCTGGTCAGTTGTCAGCTTGATCATATTTGCGTTACTCAAAGCAACAATCTGATCTGAAGTAAGGGCAATAATCTGAGACTGCGTCAACGATGTTGCTTGTTCGGTCGTAAGAATGGCAATATCTGCGGTTTCTATGGCAGCGATCTGCACATCCGTCAGCGCCTTTATCTGCGCTGAAGTCAAGGCTTGTATCTGTGCCGTAGTCATGGCTGCTATATCAGCAGCTTCAAAATTCTGAATCTGAGTCGTACTCATTGCTGCCAGGTCCGGAGTGCTAATGGCAACAACCTGAGCCGTAGTCAGAGCAACAACCTGACCATTGGTAAGAGCATTTGCCTGCTCAGTAGTCAGGGCATTTATCTGTGCAGTAGTCAGTGCAGCAATATCAGCATCGCTTATTGCCTTAATCTGATCAGTGGTAAGGTTGTCAAAATCAACAGCATCTATCGCCCTTATCTGAGCGGTCGTCAAGGCAGTTATCCCAACAGTCTGAATTGCTGCAAGCTGATCCGAACCCATCGCGGTAATACTTGCTGCGCTCAGTGCAGCAATTTGATCTGAAGACATTTTATTGATATCAAAGGATTCCAACGCGACTGCCTGGTCAGTGGTGAGGGCAGCAATTGCGGAGGTATTCATCGCCAGCATCTGATCGGTGGTCAGAGCCGCAATGTTTGCTGTTGAGAGTGCCTTGATTTGTGCAGAGGTCATGGCATGAATGTTTGCAGTGCTAAGAACTTTAAGTCCATCCGTAGTAAGTGCATCTGTAATATTCGCTGTCGTTAAGGCGGCAATGTTTGCTGTACTCAGAGCAGCGAACTGATCCGTGGTCATGGCATTCATGTCTCTCGTCTCAATAGCCCTAAGCTGAGCGGTCGTGAGAGCACCGATAGCTGAAGTATTCATTGCCTGTATCTGCTCAGTGGTCAAAGCTTCAATATTAGCTGTTGAGAGCGCTTTGATCTGTGCGGAGGTCATTGCGTGAATATTTGCCGTGCTGAGTACATTAAGTCCGTCACTCGTCAGTGCATCAGTAATATTTGCCGTTGTCAGTGCGGCAATGTTTGATGTACTCAAGGCCGCGAACTGATCTGTACTCATTGCATTCATGTCCACAGTTTCAATAGCTCTCAGCTGATCGGTTGTCAGTGCAGCGACAGCCGAAGTACTCAATGCATGAACCTGCTCTGTGGTTAAAGCCTGAATATTTTCAGTTGAGAGGGCCTTGATCTGTTTTGTGGTCATGACGCTTATATCTGCAGTTGTTATGACGGAGACTCCGGCCGTTGTTATAAGCTGTGCAGTCGTAAGAGCTGCGATACTTGCTGTGCTCAGAGCGGCGAACTGCTCTGTGGTTAGTTGCTTGATATCATCAGTTTCAATGGCAACGACCTGGGCAGTTGTAAGTGCCGCTATAGCCGACGTGCTCAGTTTCGATATCTGGGCAGTCGTTAGTCCGGCGATATCGAGTGTTTCTATGGCTTTGATCTGTGCGGAGGTAATTGCTGCTACATGTGCACTGTCCAGAGCAAGAAACTGGTTCGTAGTCAAGTTAGCAATACTTGAAGTGCTCAGTGCTGCAAACTGGTCCGTTGTCATGGCATTGATATCAGCAGGCTGTTCAATGGCAGCTGCCTGGGCGGTTGTTAATGCTGCTATGGCTGATGTGCTCAGTTTGGATATCTGTGCAGAGCTCAGGCCAGCGATATCAGCCGTTTCAATGGCTTTTATCTGGGTTGAGGTAATCGCTCCAAGATTTGCATCGCTCAGGCCAGCAAACTGAGCAGTAGTAAGGTTTGCAATGCTGGCGGTGCTTAATGCTGCAAACTGTGCAGTCGTCATGGCATTGATATCGACAGTCGTCAGGTTGGCAGCCTGTGCGGTCGTCAGCGCTGCGATATCTGCGGTGCTTAATGCTCTGATCTGAGCTGTGTCTAATGCAGCAATACTGGCTGTTGAAAGTGCCTTAACCTGAGGCGTGCTTAACGCCGCTATTTGAGCAGTGGTCATCGCATCTATATCTGCCGTTTGAAGTACATTGACCTGGGTCGTGGTCAAGGCTGCTAACTGGTTATTGCTGAGTGCTGTGAAATCTCCCGATTCCAGAGCCACAATCTGAGCGGTGGACAAGGCGGCAATGGCTGCGGTGCTCAGGACATGTACCTTGTCTGTGGTTAATGCAACGATATCTGCCGTTTCTATGGCTCTTGCCTGCGCTGAAGTCAAAGCCGCAACATGAGCTGTGCTCATTGCCACGATGTCTGCCGTTTCAAGAGCCGCGATCTGTGCCGTACCGAGTGCAGCAATCTGAGCTGTCGTCAGGTTTCCAACGTCAGTTGGGTCAAGAGCCTTGACTTGATCCGTTGTTAATGCCGCAACAGCAGAGGTACTCAGGAGATTCACCTGTGTTGATGTTAGGGCTACAATCTGATCCGTATTCATTCCTGCAATGGCGGCAGATCCAAGGGCTTTCACCTGCGCGGTGCTAAGATCGGCAATATCAGCTGTCTCAAGACCGGCTATCTGTGCGGATGTCAGACCCGCGATGGCGGCAGTATTCAGTGACCCGATCTGAGCAGCACTCAGTTGCTTGAGGTCAGCTGTTTCAAAGGCGCTTACCTGGACAGAGGTTAGTTGATTAAGTGCAGCTGTTGTCAGAGCATCAACATTGGTGGTTGTCAAAGCCGCGATTGCAGCAGTGGACAGGGCCTTAACCTGAGCGTTTGTCAGTGCATTGACATTTGCCGTGCTCAATCCATCAACCTGAGTCGTCGTCAGGACGGCAATGTCTGCCGTACTCAATGTCGCAAACTTGTCTGTGGCAATAGCATTGAGAGCTGCAGGAGATAGTGTGACAAACTGTGCCTGACTAAGTGCCTTCAACTGGGCTGTTGTCAAGGAGGCTGCCTGGGCTGTCGTAAGAGCATTTATCTGAGCACCGGTCATTACAGCTACATTTGCGGTAGTAATGGCGGCAATCTGTTCCGTGGCCATAGCCTGTAGATCGTCTGTCTGAATGCCTCTGATCTGGGCGGTACTCATCAACTTGATATCATCCGTTCCGAGACCGCGTATATTTTCCGTGGTTAGAGCTGAAACCTGCGTTGCTGTCAAAGCCTTGACCTGAGTGGTTGTCAGTGCAGCTATATCTTCAGAAGCAAATGCAGCTAACTGGGTTGGGTTCATTGCAGCAATTCCGGCTGTTGTTATAGCTGCAATCTGCGCCGTACCAAACTGTTGCAGATCGTCCGTCTGAATTGCTCTGATCTGAGCAGTGCTCATCTGTTTAATATCGGCTGTCTCCAGACCTGCTATATTTTCAGTAGTCAGGGCGGCTATTTGTGCAGGAGTTAATACTTTTATCTGGGCTGTGGTAAGAGCTGCAACATTTTCAGAAGAAAGCCCGCTTATCTGAGTAGTAGTCAGTACAGCGATGTCAGAAGTGGATATCGCGGCAATCTGAGCCGTACCCATCGCGGCAAAATCATCCGTTCCAAGAACTTTGATCTGCGCGGTTGTAAGTCCACTTATTCCGGCAGTCGATAAAGCGCCTAACTGGTTAGAACCCAATGCTTGGAGATCTGCAGTTTCAATGGCCGCGACCTGAGCAGAAGTAAGCTTATTGATGTCAACTGTATCGAGACCAACAATATTGTCAGTTGTCAGAGCAACAATCGCTTCCGTTGTCAAAACTTTAACTTGGGCAGAGGTCAAGGCGGTTACATCTTCCGAAGCAAGTGCCTTTACCTGATCAGTCGTCAAAACAACAATCCCGGCAGTTGTTATGGCAGCAATCTGATCTGTGCCAAGTGCGCCGATGTCTCCAGATGATAGAGCCTGTATCTGTGAAGTTGTCAACGCCTTAATGCCGTCACTGGTGATAGCGGCGACTTGAGCGGTGGTCATGACTTGTAGATCGTCGGATTCAATAGATTTTACTTGAGCGGTTGTAAAATTGTGAATGTCAGCAGTCTCAAGTCCGATAATGTTTGCTGTCGTCAAACCAGCAATAGCGGCTGTCGTAAGTGTCGAAATCTGAGCCGTAGAGAAAGCTGCGATATGAGCGGTGTCCAGACCGGCTACTTGAGCTGAACTC
>Ga0209212_1001289_pt1 | contig 42040 bp, 31 predicted proteins | sample RifGroC2_FD_183996 | JGI IMG/M metagenome (GOLD analysis project Ga0209212, IMG submission 183996) | Groundwater microbial communities from Rifle, Colorado, USA - Groundwater C2 (SPAdes) (version 2) | ecosystem: Environmental > Aquatic > Deep subsurface > Groundwater | place: Rifle, Colorado... | reverse complement strand
AGCGTCTCGGCTTCTCCGACGACGCCATCTACACGACCCTTGAGAACAGGATGAAGTGCGGCGTCGGCAAGTGCGGCCGCTGCAACGTCGGCAACGTCTACGTCTGCAAGGACGGCCCGGTCTTTACCGCCGGGGAAGTAAAGGCGATGTCGCAGGAGTTCTAGACTTAGATCGGTAATTATTCTCGCTTTTCCCCGGAGGGCTTTGGACATGTTCCAAAGCCCTTCTTGCTCTTCAGGAAACTGTATCGGCAGAGACTTGCCAGGACCGAGCACCTCTAGTTGAATTTAGCGGCAGCTGTAGCATTCTCCTTTAGTTTCGCCTTGACTTTAGAGACCGAAGTGCGCCAGTCTGCGGGTTTTGGAGGAATTCCCGATGCCGTATCTCCTTCTCACCCTGAGCGCCCTGATTTGGTCGGGTAATTTCGTGATCAGCAGGGCGATGAATGATGTCATCCCGCCGGTGGGGTTTGTCTTCTGGCGCTGGGTGGTGGCGGCTGTCGTGCTCGCTCCTGTCGCCCTGCCGCGCCTGCGCCGGGAATGGCACCTCGTCCGCGACAACTGGGTCACCATCTGCATCTGCGGTCTCTTCGGTGTGACTCTCTTCAACTTCCTGATCTACACGGCCATGCACACCACTACCGCCATCAACGCGGCGCTGGTCAACTCCGCCATTCCCGTCTTTATCATCATCTTCGCGCGCATCTTCTACGGACAAAGGGTAGTCCTGCGCCAGCACGTCGGCATCGCCCTTTCACTCATCGGCGTCGCCGCTATCATCCTGCGGGGGGATCCGTCCCGGATCCTGACGCTCACCTTCAATCACGGTGATCTACTGGTGCTGCTGGCCGCAATCGCCTGGGGCCTCTACTCCGTCGCCATCAAGCGCTACCCGCAGGGATTGAACCCTTTCGTGTTCCTGTTTTGCATCTCGCTGTGCGGCCTGGTCATGCTGATCCCGTTCTACGCGTGGGAGATCGCGTCCGGGAACCTGATGGTCTGGAACAAGGCGACCGTGCTCAGCATCGGTTACGTCGGGGTCCTCGCCTCGGTGGTCGCCTTCACTTGCTGGAATACCGGTTTGCGGAAGATCGGCCCTCACATAGGTGGGCAGTTCGTGCATCTGATGCCCGCCTTCAGCACCATCATGGCGGTCGTCTTTCTCGGGGAGCGCCTTTATCTCTTCCATGTCGCAGGAATCACGCTTATCTTCGCCGGCATCATCTGCGCCACCTGGCGGGTGAAGACGTTGGGGTAACTAAACCTCCCCCCACGCCCGCGGACTAAAAGTTTGTCGGAGCAAACATCCAATTTACAACCATAAACTGAAAGTTTGTCCTCGCAAACTTGTAGTTTGGGATCGGAAGTTGAAAGTTCGGCTTCACAGACACAATCTTTTCCTCCGTGGCAACGCCCTCACCCCTGCCCCTCTCCCGGAGGGCGAGGGGTTTTCGCCCAGTCCCCAGCCCCCAGCCCCGCCGTTGGGTTTTAGTTGTCAATTGTCCATTGTCAATTGTCAATTGCCTCCCGGCTTTTGTTACTTTCCGTATACTTGCTTGCGTAATTCCCCTTGGTACTGATATCGTATTCACTATCGCAGTAGTCTGCACCAAATCCCCAGACGCAAAGAAGGTGACCCCAATGTTCGAAGTTTTAAGCAACGAGATTCTCGCGGAAAACCTCCACAGGATGGTGTTGGTCGCGCCTCGAATCGCTCGAGCAAGAAAGGCCGGGCAGTTCGTGATGGTGAGGCTGGCCCAGGGTGAAGAACGCATCCCCCTGACGATCGGCGACGCCGACCCGGAAGCCGGCACGATTACCCTTTTCATCCAGGCAATCGGCGCCTCGACCCGCAAGATCGTCGACACCCCCGTCGGCGGCTTCATCAGGGACGTGGCCGGTCCGCTGGGCAAGGAAACGCACATCACCAACTGGGGACGCGTGGCCTGCGTGGGCGGCGGCGTAGGTACCGCGGTGCTGTTCCCGCTGGTAAAAGCGTTGGCCGAGGCGGGAAACGAGATAACGACCATCATCGGCGGCCGCTCCGGCCGCTACATAATACTGGCTGACGAACTGGGGCCGCTCTCCAAGAACTTGCTGATAGCGACGGAGGATGGCAGCCTCGGGACCAAAGGGTTCGTCACGGGCCCGCTTGCCGAAATGCTCGCCGACCCGCAGCGCGCACCCCGGGCTGTTTTCGCGGTCGGGCCGGTACCCATGATGAAGGCTGTCGCCAACATGACGCGCGAGCCCGGCATCGAAACCATCGTCAGCCTCAACCCGATCATGATCGACGGCACCGGCATGTGCGGCGGCTGCCGCGTGCAGGTCGGAAAGGAAACGAAGTTCGCCTGCGTGGATGGCCCGGAGTTCGACGCGCACCTGGTCGATTTCGACGGCCTGAGCGACCGCCTCACCAGCTACCGCAAGGAAGAGGCGGTCAGGCATGCGGCAACGGATTGCAAGTTAGTCAAGGAGGTAGCGAAGTGAGCAACAAATTGTCCCCCAAAGAGAGGATGGCTATAGAGCGGGTCCACATGCCGGAACTTCCGGCGGACGTGAGGAACAAGAACTTCGAAGAGGTGAACCTCGGGCTGAACTCAGGGCAGGCCCGGAAAGAGGCGGAGCGCTGCCTGCAGTGCAAGAACAGGAACTGCGTGGCCGGCTGCCCGGTCGGGGTCTCGATCCCCGAGTTCATCGACGCGCTGGCGTGCGAGGACCTTCCCCGCGCCGCCCAGATTCTGCGCGGCGACAACGCACTTCCCGCCGTTTGCGGCAGGGTCTGCCCGCAGGAGACCCAGTGCGAGGCACTCTGCGTCCGTGGTCTCAAGGGAGAAGCGGTGGCGATCGGTTACCTGGAGCGCTACGTGGCCGACTGGGCCATGCAGCACCCAGACCAGCTTTTGCCGGATGCGAAGCCTGAGCCGACCGGCAAATCGGTTGCCGTCGTCGGTTGCGGGCCTGCCGGCCTCACCGCCGCCGGCGAACTGGCCCGGCAGGGGCACAAGGTCACCATCTTCGAGGCGCTTCACGACACCGGCGGCGTGCTTCGCTACGGCATCCCTGAATTCCGGCTCCCCAAGGACATCATCGACCGCGAGGTTTCCGTCCTTTCCGCCCTCGGCGTGACCATAGAATGCAACGTCATCATCGGCAAGACCCTGACCATCTCGGAACTGAGCGACGATTTCGACGCCGTCTTCATCGCCAACGGCGCGGGCCTGCCGACCATGCTGAACATCGCCGGCGAGAACCTCAAAGGTGTCTATGCCGCCAATGAATTCCTCACCCGCGTTAACCTCATGGAGGCTGGCCGCAGGGAAGACAGCTCCACCCCGATACTGAAGAGAAGCGAGGTCGCTGTCATCGGCGGCGGGAACACGGCCATGGACTGCGTCAGGACCGCGAGGAGGCTTGGCGCCGAGCGCGCCATGATCGTCTACCGCCGCGGCGAGGCTGAGATGCCGGCCAGGGTCGAGGAGATCAAGCACGCCAAGGAGGAAGGGGTCGAGTTCATCATGCTCACCGCCCCCCTCGCCATCGTCGCCACGGAGGACGGCTGGGTCTCGGCACTCAGGTGCCAGAAGATGGAACTCGGCCCGGCGGACGATTCCGGTCGTCGCAGACCGCAGCCGATCGTGGGTTCCGAGTTCGACCTCCCGGCCGGGATCGTGATCAACGCCGTCGGAACCAGCGCCAACCCGCTCCTCACCGCCACGGCACCCAACCTCTCCCTCAACAAGTGGGGCAACATCGTCACCAACGAAGAGGGTGAGACCAGCATCGCCGGCGTTTTTGCCGGCGGCGATATCGTCAGGGGCGGCGCCACCGTCATCCTCGCCATGGGCGACGGGAAACGCGCGGCGGCAGCCATCAACGACTACCTGAAGCGGTAACTTTCCCGCTCATACAGCACCAACGAGAAGAGGAGAGCGCCGGTAAGCGCTCTCCTCTTTTTGTTTGCTCTGTTCCTGCCTGGTGCCCCCACCCACAGCCAAGTAGTGGTCATCGCTCCCCTTCCCGCCTGTACCCGGTCAGGGGAGCGGGAGCGGGAACAGCACACTGAAGGTGGTCCCCGCTCCTGGCTCACTGTCGACAAATATGGCTCCGCCGTGTCGCCTCACTATCCCTTGCACCGCTGTAAGCCCGAGCCCTCTTCCCGGAAGCTTGGTGCTGAAGAACGGATCGAAGATGCGCTTGATGGTGTCACCATCCATCCCGCAGCCGTTGTCCGCAACTTCCAGGTACAGGTACCGGCCGGGCAACTGTTTTTGTTCCAGCCGACTCTTCTCCAGCTGCTCGGCGCCATATTCCGCCACGCCGGTGGCTATCTTTACGTTGCCGCCCCCCTCTCCCATCGCCTCCGCCGCATTGGTGATCAGGTTTATGACCAGCTGCTGCAGATGGGCGGGGTCGCCCTCCAGCAACGGGAGGTCCGGCTGCAGTTGGGCCGTCACCTTCACCCCCTTCAGGACCGAAGCCTTCAGCAGATCCGCATTCTCCCCCACCATTCTGTTCAGGTCGAGCGGCTTGACTTCGTTTACCCCCTTCCTCGGGTAGGCAAGCATCTGGCGGGCCAGGTCCGCTGCGCGTTTTGAGGCTATGAACGCGTTGTCGATGTACCTGGTCGCCGGACTCTCCGGACCGACCACGTGCTTGATCAGTTCGAGGTTGCCGCTTATAGCCATCAACAGGTTGTTGAAGTCGTGGGCGATTCCCCCGGCCAATACGCCCAGTCCTTCCAGCTTCTGGGTCTGCATCAGCTGCCTTTCCAGCTCCTCGTGCTCCTGCTCGGTCCGTCGCAGAGCCGCTTCTATTTCCAGGTGCAGCTCCTTCATCTCCGCTAGCTGCCGGTCCAGTTCCAGCTGCTGCTCGTCACTGCTCCGGTCCTCCTCCGTGGTGGCTGCGACCGGCGCGTCGCCCTCCTCACCTCCACTGCCGAGCGCTTCCCCCCTGGCGCCGGACTGATCCCCACCGGACGCAGTTCGGCCACCTTCGGACATGTGTCCGAGGCCGAGAAACATGGCAATACGACGCGATTGGAACAGCATGTTCTGGCTCCGGCGGCTCCTGCCGCCCGTAAAACTGAATCGACAGTAGCCGCAACTGACATTGCAGAATCTTAATTATTGCCACGATTGGAGCAGAGGGATTTTCATCTCTATCAGGATGAATTTTATCGCCTCGTTGGACGTATCGGCAGAGATGGTTAACACTTGAGGGGAATGTGGAGAGAGTGGAGGGAAAATTAAAACCCCCGCCGGCGTACCGGCGGGCCTGTCGCAGCTACATGAAGTGCCAGATCAACCCGATGTCGTAGGAAGTCTCCCGGACCTTCGATGAGAATGCAAAGGTCCCGCTTGAGTCGCGCTCGGTGATGCTCTTGTCCAGCGAGCACATCCCGCCTGCATGCGCTTCGAACCTCCCGGACAAGCGATACCCGATCCCGAGCGTGAAGTGGTGCTCGGTAACCGCCGGGAATCCCACCACCCGCAGATACTCGTAAAGAAGGGTCGGGACCGGCTCCCCTTGGACGGAACTGGTGCCGGAAGCGTTGAAGTTGTCGTGAACCTTTACCGGGCTTTTGCCGTAGTTGTAACCACCACGCAGGGTGAGTCCGTCCGGGTTCTTGTACTGCACCCCTATGGCGTAGACCCACTGGTTGGACCAGTCAAAGTCGTTGTATCCGGCCGCGTCCCGCCAGTTGAGCCACTTCACGTCCGTCGTGAGCAGCATCGTCTCCGTGGGATGCCAGGCGGCGCCTACGACGACCGTCTGCGGGGATTCCATGTCCAGATCCCGCCTGGCGCCGCCGGAGCCGAAGTCCGAAACGTTGGTGTGGACGACCTTTTCCGGGGTGGTATAGCTCCCCCCGAGAGCGAAGTCCCCCATCCTGTAAATGGCGCCGAGCTGGCCGCCGAAACCGTAGTTGTGGGTGGTTCCCTGCCCCAGGTCCAGCGAACCGTACAGCAGGTGCAAGGATGCGCCGATGGAAAGGTCGGGCGTGACCAGGTAGGCGAGGTTGGGGGCGAACTTCATGATCTGGAGCTGGGTGTAGATGTCGCCCTCGTTTCCAGGGTTGGAGGAGTTGAGGTCGATCCCCTTGTCGCGGTAATCGACCCCCATGCCGGTAATGCCGAACATGCCGAGACCGAAACGGACCCGGTCGTTGATGGGGGTGGTCATCCCGACGGCGGGAATGATGAACGGCTTCATGTTGCTCTTGGCCGCGTAGGTGGTAGGGCCGACGCTGACCCGCGTCTTCACGGACGGATCGTAGAACGTGGCTGCGAAAACGGTTTCTGAACCGGGGCAGTAGGGCCCCATGCACATGGCGGCGGGGTTGGCGAAGATGGCGCCGATGGCATCCTGCGGCGCGGCGACACCCGCCCCCCCCATGGCGCGGGAAGAGGCGGCGACCCCGATCAGCGTGTCTCCATTGGTTGCCTGCGCCTCGGGTAGCGGCGCCAGGAAGAGCATCACCACTGCTGCAAGAACCGATCTTTTTGCCATAGCCCGCCTCTCTTAATTAAAGACGCAGCGAATATAACATTAATCATATGCCATGTAAAGCATCAATTCATATGAATTTTGGTATGTAAAGATGCCGATTTCCCGCCCCCTTACAACCACCCTTTGCGCTTGAAGTACCAGTACGGCGCGATACCGGAAAGGAGCATTAGCACCAGGGCCCAGGGATAGCCGAGGACCATCTTCAGTTCGGGCATGTAGTCGAAGTTCATCCCGTAGATGCTCGCCACCAGCGTCGGCGGCAGGAATACCACGGCGGCGATGGAGAAGATCTTGATGATCTGGTTCTGCTCGATGTTGATGAAGCCCTGCGTGGAGTCCATCAGGAAGTTGATCTTGTCGAACAGGAAGGTGGTGTGCGACATCAGGGTCTCGACGTCTCGGGCGATCTCGCGCAGCGTCTCGGTCTGGTCCGTCTGGTCGCGCAGGTGGCGCAGCAGGAAGGAGATGTCTCGCTGCGTATCCATCAGGCAGAGGCGGATCTTCCCGTTGCTGTCCTCAAGCTTGGCGAGCTTGCCGATGGCGTCTTCCAACTCGGACTCTTCGTCCTCGAGCACCATGTGGCTGACCCCTTCGAGCTGCCGGTGGATATCCTCCAGGGTGTCCGCGTGGTTCTCCACTTTCTGGTCCAGCAGGAGGACCAGCAGTTCGGCGGGGGTGCGGCATTCCACGTGGCCGCGCCTTGCCCGCATGCGGAGCAGGCGGAAGTCGGCGAGGTCTCCCTCGCGGATGGTGATGAGGTGTTTTGCCTGCAGTATGCAGGCGACCGACAGGGTGATGTGGCGCCCCTCGCTTTGCGACAGGAAGAGCGGGTGCACGTGAATTCCCGCCTGGTCCACGAAGCATCGGGCGGAGATCTCGATCTCGTCGAACTCGTCGGACTCCGGAAGGTCGGTGTGCAGGAGCAGCTCCAGGAGGTCCCTCTCCGCGTCGTCCGGCTCGTGGGCGTCGATCCAGTCCGCCTGGAGTATCCGGCTGGGGAGTTCTTCCAGTTCGAACTCCATCTCCTTGATGAGCCCGTTGTCTATCTTGAAAAGCCTGAGCATAGTACCCCCGCTTGGCCCAGTGCCGCCGGCGGCTGCGGCGAAGCTGGCAACTGGATCGTTTGCTTCCTAACAAGAAGGGCGGCCTCATCGGCCGCCCTTTCCATGGTCTTTTTACTATTTCTGCGTCAGCCGGTGCACGCAGTCGACCATGAAGATCGCCTTTTCCGGCGGGACCGTCGGAAGGATGCCGTGGCCGAGGTTGAAGATGAGGCCGGGCCTGCCGGCGTTCTCTGCCAGCACCCTCTTGACTTCGCGCTCAATGATCTCGTTGGGAGCGAAAAGGACGGTCGGGTCGAGGTTCCCCTGTACCGGCATGTCGCCCAGGATGTCGCGCGCCTTGCCGAGGTTCACGTGCCAGTCAAGGCCCATGACGTCGCCGCCTGCCTCCTTGACGATCTCGAGCATGGTCCCCGCGCCCTTGACGAAGTGGATGACCGGGACGTTGGTGCGGTCCAGGCCGTTGATGAGGCGCTGGGTGTACGGAAGGACGTAGCGCTCGTAGTCGGCCGGGGAGAGCATGCCGCCCCAGGTGTCGAAGATCTGGATCGCCTGCGCGCCGGCCTTGATCTGGGCGTTCAGGTACTCCATGTCCATGGTGGTGATCTTGTCCATGAGCGCCGCGTAGACATCGGACTCGGCGTACATCATCTTCTTCAGGGCGGCGAAGTCCTTGGACCCCTTCCCCTCGACCATGTAGCAGGCCAGGGTGAACGGTGCGCCGCCGAAGCCGATCAGCGGCACCTTGGCTGCGAGTTCCTTGCGGAGCAGTTTGACTGCGTCGAGCACGTAGGGGACGTCGGTCTCCATCTTGGGGATCTTGAGCGCCTCGACGTCAGCCATGGTGCGGATCGGTTTGGCGAAGACCGGCCCCGGGACGAAGTCGAGCTCCATGCCCATCGGCTCGATCGGGGTGAGGATGTCGGAGAAGAGGATGGCTGCGTCGACGCCGAGGATGTCGACCGGCTGGATGGTCACTTCGGCAGCCAGTTCGGGGGTCTTGCAGAGTTCCAGGAAGGTGCACTTGGAGCGAACCCGCATGTAATCTGGGAGGTAGCGACCGGCTTGACGCATAAGCCATACCGGCACTCTGTCCACCGGTTTCCCCCAACAAGCGTCTAAAAATCGATTATTCATTGTAATCCTCCTGGTTAATTAATTGAGGTTCTCGAAGCACACTTCATTACAACGGTATGACGGGTTCGGCTTGGAGCGACGTCCCGCCCGGGCCGCCACCCTCACCCTGTCCCTCTCCCGGCGGGCGAGGGGACGTCGGGGCGACGGCATTTCCTGACTTGCGGCAAAAAATCGGGGTTACAACGACGTAGAACCGGTTCCGTTATTCCTTTTCGCGCTGCACGCGGATCGGGACGTAGTTGCAGAACGGTTCTTCTTCCATGTAGTCGCCGTAGACCGCATCGGCGCGCGCCCGGCAGCCGCCGCAGACGTTCAGGTACTCGCACTGCCCGCACTTCCCCTTGTAGCTCTTGAAATCCCTGAGATCGTTGAAGATCTCGGAATTCTCCCAGAGTTCCCTGAACGGCGTCTGCTTCACGTTGCCGGCGGTGCGGTGGAAGTAGGAACAGGGCTTCAGGTTCCCGTAGCAGTCGATGAGGCAGATGGTCTGGGCCGCGATGCACCCCTTGCCGCCGCCGGTGGAGAAGGTGAGCGAGCGACGCTCGAACTTCTCCCCTTCCGCCTTCGCCTTCTGCGGCACGATGCGGTAGTAGTGCGGGGCGCAGGTCGGTCGCATGAGGATGTCGTCCTCGTTCTTCTCCTGGTGGTAGTGCCAGTCGAGGATCTCCTCATAGTCTTCCTTGGAGATCAGCTCGCTCATGATGTCCTCGCCGCGACCGGTCGGGACGATCATGAACATGTACCAGGCGGTGGCGCCCAGGGACTTGGCAAGCTTGAAGGTGTTGGCGATGTCGCTTTGGTTCCTTTTGGTGAAGGAGGAGTTGATCAGGAACTTCTGGCCGTGCTTTCGGAACAGCTCGGCGGCGCGCAGCACCCCTTCGAAGGAGCCGGGGCACTGGCGGAAGTTGTCGTGCACCTCGGCGGTGGAGCCGTCCAGCGAAAGGGAGACCATCTTGATGTCGGCCTGCTTCATCTTCTCGCAGACCTCGTCGGTCACCAGAGAGCCGTTGGACGCCATGCACATCCTGAGGCCGAGCGAGGTGCCGTACTCGGCGAGTTCGAAGATGTCGGGCCTCATCAACGGCTCGCCGCCGGAGAGGACTACGACCGGCTTCGAGAATTCCGAGATTTCCTTGAGGAGGTTCTTCCCCTCTTCCGTGGTGAAGTCACCCTCGGAGGAGGTCAGCTCTGACGAGCAGCGGCAGTGGACGCATTTGAGGTTGCAGCGCTGGGTGGTTTCCCAGGCGATCCATTTCGGTACGAACTCTTCGGCCATGTCATCTCCGTTTAGTGACCTGGAAAGCGTTGCATGCGGCGGGGGGCTCATCGGCTCGGGCAGGGAATAAATTCACGCCAAAACTGTCGGCTCTGCGACAAGGTACGCTCGAATTGTCTGCTGCCCACAAGGTGCGTCGGAGCGGCATCCAGGAGGTAAAAAGTTTAAAGCAAACATTACTATGAAAGGGGCGGAAAACTCAAGAAGAAACGCCTATTCCGCCATTTTGCGGTTGAAGGTGTAGACGGCGAGGGCGAAACAGAGAGCGGCGGTCACTACCAGGTTGATGAAATACTGTGGCGGGATGGAGCCTGAGAGTAAAGCGTCCCTTGCCCCTTCGAATACGGCGGTGGTCGGCAGGAGTCTTATCAAAGGGAGGATGGATGCCGGGTACGATGAAAGCGGGAAGAAGATCCCGGCCATGAAGATGAGCGGCACGATGACAACCGACTGCACCCGCCCGATGTTCTCGGGCTTGTCGATGACCGTGCCGCAGATGGTCCCGAGGCAGGAGAAGGTCATGGACGAGATGGCCAGGCACAGGACGTATGCCGGCAGGTGGCCGTAGTCGATGCGAAACGGCGTGAGGAACAGGATGACGAGAAAGACCACCGCTCCCTTGATGGCTCCCTGGGAAAAGCCGGAGAATATCTTGCCGATGACTATGTCGTAGACGGTGACGGGGGTGACGCGGTACTCCTCGATGGTGCGCTGTACCTTGCGGTGGAACCACATGCTCCAGGAGCTCTCGTCGAAGGCGGCGTTCACTGCCGTCATGGATATGAGGCCGGGTGCTATGAACAGCGGATACGGGACCCCGTTAACCTCCGATATGTACCCCTTGAGGCCGAAGCCGAAGGCGAGGTAGAGGGTGAGCGGGTAGGCGACGACGGCGATGAGCTCCGAAAAGATGCTCCGCCGCAGCACCAGCATGTCCCTGCCCCATATGGAGAGCGCACCTCTGAACATAACAACCCCTAACCCGTTCAACGTTCAACGTTCAATGTTCAACGTTCAATGTTCGTGACTTCAGTTCTAGTTTCTAACTCTGAACTCTGAACTTTGAACATTGAACAGCCTCTACTCCCTCACCTTTGCCCCGGTGAGCGAGATGAAGACATCCTCCAGGGTCGGCTCCTTGAGACAGATCTTCCTGATGTCCGCCCCCGCCAGCGAGTCCATCAGCGGCTTGATCGCCTCCTCACCGGTCAGCGTGATGTGGAAGGTCGCCCCGTTTCTCTCGACGGAGCGGACAAACGGCAGACCGGCGAGCTTCTCCGCGTACCCCGCGCCGTCGTCGCGAAACTCCACCTGCAGGACGTGGGCGCGCGAAAAGGCGTCCTTCAGCTCGGTCGCCGTCCCGTCGGCAAGGCTCTCGCCGTGATCCATGATCATGATCCGGTCGCACAGGGCGTCGGCCTCGTCCATGTAGTGGGTGGTGAGAAAGACGGTCATGCTGTGACGCAGCCCCCTGATGTGCTCCCAGAGCGCGCGCCTGGACTGCGGGTCGAGGCCGGTGGTCGGCTCGTCGAGGAAGAGTACCCGCGGCTCGTGCACCAGGGCGCGGGCGACGACCAGCCGGCGCTGCATGCCGCCGGAAAAGGTATCGGGGAAATCGTGCTGGCGGGAGGCGAGCCCCGTCATCTCCAGGAGCTCGTCTATGCGCGGGTTGTAGGCGGACGCGCGCATGCCGTGCAGCCTTCCGTGCAGGATCAGGTTCTCGCGGGCGGTGAGGTAACGGTCGAGGTTGTTCTCCTGGGGGACGACGCCGATCACCCTGCGCACCTCCTTCCCCGCGGTGAGGATGCTGAACCCCTCGACGAAGGCGTCCCCGAGCGTCGGGCGCATCAGCGTGGTGAGGATCTTGATGAGCGTGGTCTTGCCGGCGCCGTTGGGGCCGAGAAGGCCGAAGACCGTGCCGCGCGCCACCTTCAGCGAGAAGCGGTCCACCGCCTTGAACCCGTCGTAGGTCTTGGTTATCTCGTTGAGCGCGATGGCATGGGTCATGATAGGTCCCGGAAAGTTTTTACCCTATCGGGAACAGCAGCGTGAAGGTGCTTCCCTTCCCCTCTTCCCCCTCGACCCAGACCACACCCTCGTGGGCGTCCATGATGCCGCGCACGATGGAGAGCCCGAGCCCCGACCCCTTTGACATGAAGGCGGTGGCCCCGGAGGAGTGGTGGCCGATGTCGCCTACCCCGTAGAACTTGTCGAAGATCCTCACCCTCTCGTCCGGCGGGATACCTATCCCGTTGTCGGCCACCTGCAGCAGGTAATAGCTGTCGGCCGAGGCGGTCCCGTTGGGAAAGCCCGGGTAGAACTGGCGCACCACCGGGGTGATCTCCTTCAGCTGCGACTTCCTCAGCACCCGTCCGGTCAACCGCACCTCCCCGCCGTCGGGGGTGAACTTGATCGCGTTCTCGATCAGGTTCCTCACCGCCAGGGTGACGAACCCCTCGTCCACCGGAACCGGGGTCTCGTCTCCCTTTATCCGCACCGCTATGTGCCGCTCGGAAAGAGGGAGCGCGAAGAGGTCGTGGGCCTCCCGGCAAAGCTGCATCAGGTTGGCCGGCCTCTTCTGCGGGAGCGGTCCCAGGGCCTCGATCCGCGATATGGAGAGGAGATCCTCCACCAGCTTCCTCAACTGGATCGTCCCCTCGTACACCGAAACGAAGATGTTGTGCTGCTCCGGCGTCATCTGGATCCCGGAGTACTTCAGGAGGAATTCCACTCCCCCCATGATGGAGGTTATCGGCGTCTTCAGTTCGTGGGAGGCGATCCCGATGAAGTTGTTCTTCACCGTGTTGAGCCGCCCCAGCTCGATGTTGGCCCGCTTCACCTTCTGCAGGTTCTCCCTCAATTCCTCCTGGCTCAGGTAAAGCTCCTCCGCCTTCTCCTTCATCTTGTCGTAGAGGCTGTAGTTGTCGATGAGAACGGCGAGCTGGCCGGCGATGGAACTCAAAAGGAATACGTCGCGGTCGCTGTAGCTCCGGCCGGAGAGGGTCCCGACCGTCATCACCCCCATCACTTCCTGCCCTATCTTCAGCGGCACCGTGCACCAGGAATGAAGCCCCATGGCGACGGCCGGTTTTTTCGCCTTGGGCGGGAAGCGCTCGTCCGGCTGTTCTCCCAGGAAGGGGCGGCCGGAGAGCGCCAGCTCGTACCACTGGCTCTCCTGGGGAATGTACTTCATGGCCTTTTCGAAAGCGGGCGAAAGCCCGAGGGAGGCCCGCATGTTGAGCCGGTCGCCGTCGAGGAGGTGGATGCAGGAGAAGTCCATCTGCAGCATGTTGTGCAGCTGGAACAGGAGATCCCCCATCACCTTGTCGACCCCCTTGGTGTACTGGAGGCGGAAGGCGACGGCGTACAGCGTGAGCAGCTCCCGGTCGCTGGTCCTCTTCTCCTCCTCCACCTGTCGTCGCTTGGTGATGTCCTTGATGATGAACACGAAGCCGGGGCTGTCGCTCCCCACGACGCTCATGGGGTAGCTCGCCACGTTGTACCACCCGCTGAGCTTCGGGAAGCAGATGTCCTCGTCCGTCTCGCTCTGCATGGTGTGCAGGAAGCGGAAGTTTTTCCGGTCCGGCTGCGAGGAGCCGTAGAAGATCTCGTCTATCTTCCTGCCGATGACAGCCTCGTAACCGCCGGGGAAGTAGGCGCTCACCCGCCCGTTGCACCGGGAAATGACACCCTCCGCATCGGTGATGATGATGAGGTCGGAGACGGCGTCGAATACGGACTCCCACTCCGCCTTGCCGCGGCGCACCGCCTCCTGGGTGACCCTGTGCCTTCTGCGGGAGTCGGCCTCCCTGAGTTCGCGCTCCACAACCGGCACCAGGCGGGCCAGGTTCCCCTTCATCAGGTAGTCGTGCGCGCCCGCCTTCATCGCCTCGACGGCCAGATCCTCCCCTATCTTGCCGGAGACGATGATGAACGGGAGATCGTGCTCCGTCTCGTGCAGCACCTGCAGAGCGCCCAGGGCGTCGAAGGAAGGCATCCGGTAGTCGGAGATGATGACGTCCCAGGTTGCCTCATGCAGCGCTTGGCGCATGCTGTTCGCAGTCTCCACCCTCTTGTGCTCAAGCCGGTAGCCGCCCCGGGTCAGCTCCCTTATCAGCAGCAGGCTGTCTTCTTCCGAATCCTCTACCAGCAGTACTTTGAGCAGCTTGGGCATTGGGGAAACCTCAAAAACAATTGACAGTTGACAATGGATAATTGACAACGAAAAGCCGGAACTTTTCCTGAGTGATCATCTTCCGATGTAGTGGACCTCCCTCCCCTTCAAGGGGAGGGGCGGGGTGGGGATGGGTCTGTTTTGCGTCGTCAATTGTCAATTGTCCATTGATTTACAGCGTGAAATAGAAGGTGGCGCCTGCACCGGGGGCGCTCTCCGCCCAGATTTTCCCGCCGTGGCGGGCCACGATGCGCTGCGCGATGGCGAGACCGACGCCGCTCCCCTCGAACTCGTCGGCACGGTGCAGCCTGTGGAACACCGAGAAGAGCTTCTCGGCGTAGGCCATGTCGAACCCTACGCCGTTGTCGCTGACGAAGTAGGCCTTGCTCCCCTGCTTTTCGGCGGTGCCGAAACGGATCCGCGCCCGCTCGGTCTTGGAGGTGAACTTCCAGGCGTTGCCGATCAGTATCTCCAGCAGTTGCCTCGTCAGCCGCGGGTCAGCGTCCCCTTTGACCCCCTCCTGGATCTCGAACTCCACCTGGCGCTGCGGCTCCCGGTGTTTCAGCTCCAGGGCCGCCACCTGGACCTTCACGCTCAGATCGATTCCCTGCCGGTCCAGCTCGGCCCTCCCCACCCGCCCAAGCTGCAGCATCGAGTCTATCAGGTGGGACATCTTGTCGGCAGCCTGGCTGATGCGCGTCAGGTACTCCTGCGCCTGGGGGTCGAGCGCCGAGCGGTAATCCTCCATGAGGGCCCGGCTGAACCCGTCGATATGTCGCAGCGGCGCCTGCAGGTCATGGGAGACGGAATAACTGAAGGTTTCAAGTTCGCGTCGCGCCACCTGCAGTTGCGCCCCCTGCTCGGCGACCTGGCCCTGCAGCACCGCCTCGCTCTCCCCCTCATGCACCAGGACCAGGTGAGCCGGCTCCCCGAGGAACTCGCAGGGGCGGCAGACGAGCTGCACCTTGAGCTGGGAGCGGTCCTTTCTCAGCTGGCGGCAGTTGGAGATCCGATCCATCAGGGGACCTGCGCAGCACCCCTTTCCCCCTTCCCCGAGTTGAGCGAGGGAAAGTTCCAGGAACTCGTCGCGTGCGTATCCGTACAGGTTCAGTGCCGCCTCGTTTACCGCCAGAACCTTCTTCGTTTCCCGGTTGCACACCAACATCGGCTGAGGGTTCGCCTCGAACAACTGGCGGTATCCCGCTTCGCTTTCACGCAGTGCCACTTCGCCCCCTTCCCTGCACGGAATATTACATCACACGGCCCTGCCCTTCCCATGAGAGGCTCTCCCCCTCGCGAACAATGATCTACTTTACTATATTTGCGGGAAGTCACCATCCCCGCGCCCAAAAGGGCGCCTTCTATCCCTCCTCTTCCTCCTCGACGGCGGGAAGAAGGATGGTGAAGGTGCTTCCCGCGCCCGGCTCGCTCTCGGCCCAGATGTAGCCTTTGTGGGCGTCGACGGCCTTCCGGCAGAAGGCGAGCCCCAGCCCGGTCCCCCTGCTTTTCCCCTGGCGACGGTTCCTGGCCTGCACGAAACGGTCGAAGATGGCCCCCAGGGACTCCTGCGGGATACCGACCCCGCTGTCGCGGACCTTTAACCTGACGAAGCGACCCTCGACCGGCAGATCACGCTGCGGGTAGCTCTCTTCAGGGATAGTGGCGATGACGGAAGCCACATCCTCGACCAGGTCCGCCGAGACCTCTATCTCCCCACCTTCCGGGGTGAACTTCACCGCGTTGGAAAGGAGGTTTCCGAGAATCCTGTTGAAGGAACCGCGGTCCGCCAAAACCGACGGCACCCCTTCCTGGACGGTCCCGGAGAGCATTATGCCGCCGCGCCGGGCCACGGTCTGGAACTTGGTAACGCTCCTCGCGAGCAGGGCCGCCGGGTCCTCGTCCTTGAAGTAGAGCCGCATCTTCCCCGCCTCGAACTTGTGGATGCCGAGCAGGGTGTCGATCATCTCCACCATCTCCTCGCAGCTCTCGATGGCGGCATTCAGATATTCGCCCTGCTCGTCGTTGACCGGCCCCAGCTTCGCCTCGCGCACCAGGTCGATGGAACCGACCACCGCCGTGATGGGCGATTTCAGGTCGTGGGAAAGCATGCTGACGAAGTCTTCCTTTTCCTGCTCCAGTTCCCTCAGCTTGGAGATGTCCCGTATGATCTCGACGCTCCCCACCAGCTCTCCGGCGCCGTTTCTAAGCGGCGTTGCCGAGGAAAGGACCGGGACGTCTCGCCCGCCGATCTGCAGGGTGTACGCCACGTCGAGGCAAGGCTCGCCGGTCCTCAGCACGGTCCTCCCGGGAAGCTCGCCTCCCGGCACCTCGGCCTTCAGGAGTTCCTCCAGGGTCTTCCCCAGGACCCCGCCATCCTCGGCGGAGAGCGCCTGGGCGGCGTGCCTGCTCGCCGTGATCACCCGCCCCTGCAGGTCCACGGCGAGGAGGAGGTCCGCCATCCCCTGGAGCACCGCCTCCATCTTGAGCCGCTCCTCGTCCAGCTGGCGGGAGAGCCTGGCGTTTTCCTTGCGGGTCTTGTCGATGTCGATGGCGCGCTCCACCTTCTGCAGCATGTCGTCGGTGGAGAACGGCTTGGAGATGTAGTCGAGCGCCCCCTTTTTCATGGCGTGCACGGCGATGTCCTCGCTGCCGTGGGCGGTCATCATGACCACCGGGGTCTCGGCGCAGTTCACCCTGCTCAGCACCTCCAGCCCGTCCATCCTCGGCATCTTGATGTCGAGCATGATCAGCGCGAAATCCTCCCGCACGATCTCCTCCAGCGCCTCCACCCCGTCGCGCGCCCGTACCGTTTCGTACCCGGCGTCCTCCAGCTGCAGCTTGAGTATGAGCGCTATATCCGGCTCGTCGTCAACGATGAGTATCTTACCCTTTTCCATCTGTCTCCCCTATGATCGGAACGGTGAAGCTGAAGGTGTTGCCGGTTTCCTTCCCGGCGGTGTAGAAGATCCGGCCGTGGTGACGCTCCACGATCTCCTTGCAGATGGCGAGCCCCAGGCCCGTGCCGCCTATCTTGCCGCGCTCTGCGCTCTGTATCTGCTGGAACTTCTTGAAAAGTTTCTCGCGGTCCGCCCACTCGATGACGCGCCCCCGGTCGGCCACCGATACCACGACGTAATTCCCGTCCTGCTCCGCGCTCACCATGACCACCTTCCCTTCCGGCGAGAACTTCACCGCGTTGGACAGCAGGTTGGTGATGACCTGGATCAGGCGGTCGCTGTCGCCGTACACCGGGGGGAGGTGCTCGCCCACGCTGTTCACGATGGTGATGTCCCTTCCCATGGCGTAGGACTTGATCTCCTCCACCGCGTAGACGGTCACCTCGCCTATGGAGACCGACTTGAAGTTGAACGCCATCCCGCCCGATTCTATCCCGGAGATGTCGAGTATCTCGCTGATCAGCCTGATCAGCCGCTGCGTGTTGCGGAAGCAGACGGTCAGAAGCTGCCTTTCCGTGTCGGTGAGCCATTTGCCCCGGGTCAGCAGCAGCTGCAGCGACCCCTTCATCGAGGTGAGCGGCGTCTTCAGTTCGTGCGAGACGGTGGAGATGAACTCGGTCTTCATCCGGTCCACCTGCTCCTCCACCGTCACGTCCCGGATGGAGAGGACGATGCCGGCGAAGGTCCCCTCCTCGTCCGCCAGCGACGACATGTAGACGTGCAGCCGCTTTCCCTTCACGGTCAGCTCTTCCTTGCTCCCGACCCCGCGATCCGGCTGCCCCAGCTCCCTCAGGCGGTCCAGCAGCGCCGAGAAGCCGACCAGGTGGCAGACCAGCTCGATCGGCTGCCCGATGACGCGGTGCGGCACCATTCCGAACAGTTGCTGCGCGGCCGGGTTGAACAGCACCACGCGGTTCTTCGGGTCGGTCACCACGACCCCCTCCGCCATCCCGGTCAGAACCGCCTCCAGCCTCCCCATCTCCATGGTGAGCGCGGAGGTGCGCTGGTCGACCTTCTTCTCCAGCTGCTCGTTCAGCTCCTGGAGGTCCTCCGTCTTCTTGTTGATGATGCCGTCCCGCTCCTTCAGCGCTTCGGCCATGGTGTTGAAGGAGGCGGCGAGCTGCCCCACCTCGTCGTCCTGGCTCCCCTCGACCCGCTGGTCCAGGTCCCCCTCCTCGATCCTCCGCGCGCCTGCGGCCAGCTGCCGCAGCGGACCGGTCAGGCGCCGCGAGGCCAGGAAGGCGAGAGCGAAGGAACAGAGGATGCCGATGAAGGCGGAGGCAAGGATGTTGGCCAGGTTCTCCTGCCTGCTCTTCTTGAACCGTTCCGTGGAGACCGCGACGGAGAGGGAGCCGACGAATTCCCCCCTGCTGTTCAAGAGCGGGTCTATCGCCGTCTCGTAGCTCCTGGAGCCGACCTTGACTTCACCCCGGAACACCTCGCCCCGCTCCAGCACGTCCAGTACCCGAGGCGACAGGTTCGAGAAGCCGGGAAGGTTCACCGGAAGGCTGCTGGCAATCCGCATCCCCCTCTGCGTGATGGTGACCTCTACGCCGTTTCCGACGAGGTCGTGCAACTGCTCCGGGAGGCTCGGGCGATTCAGGATTTCACCGGTGAGGACGCACCCCAGCACGTTGCCGTCATCTCCCAGCACCGGCGCCGCGACCGTGACCATCAACACCTCTCCCTCCGGCTGTTTGCAGTAGTCCGGCAGGCCGGACCGGCAGAGAAAGCCCCCGGAGACGAGCTCGGTGGAGACGACGACCCGCTGGCTCGCCAGCGCCTGGTCCACCACCACCGGGACTTCCAGCGGCTCGTCCGACGCCGGGCCGTGCAGCCGTGCCAGGATCCTCTTGTCTGCGTCCACCAGCACCATCAGGTCCATGAAGGGGAGCACCGTGTACCAGCGTTGCAGCCGGTCGGTGAGCCAGGCGCGGTCCCGTTCCCGGATGCGCTGCTGCACGCTAAGGGAGACCGTAGACTGCATCAGTGAGTATTTGACGATGTCGGCCTGGTGGAAGTACTGGCCGCGGGCGAACTTGAGGTTGGTTTCCAGGCTGCGCTCCGCCTCGCTTTGGAGGGAAGCGCCGAGGGTTTTCATGGTGGAGTACAGCAAGGTGGAATAGGAGACGGCGAGTATGACGAGAATGGACAGGAGCAGTTTTGTTCTTATGCCAAAACGTGGGTGCATCGCCTATCCTTTGAAGACAGATAAAGATTAAGACAAAGGCAAAGGAGTGGACCTCTATCTTTGTCTTAATCTTAATCTTGATCTTGATCTGTTTTTAAGCTCCTTCGGCCTTCAGGTTCCTGGTCATCAGCTCCAGGACAGCCTGGCGGGCGGGCTTGTCCTCGTAGAGCATCTTGTACATCTGCTCGATGATCGGCATCTCCACCCCGAGCTTCTTCGCCAGGTTGTACGCACTCTCGGTGGTCTTCACCCCTTCCGCGACCATCCGCATCTCTCCCAGGATCTCGGGGAGCTTCCTCCCCTGCCCTATCTGGATGCCGACACTGCGGTTCCTGGAGAGGTCGCCGGTGCAGGTCAGGACGAGGTCACCCATCCCGGCAAGCCCCGCGAAGGTCGCCGGCTGCGCGCCCATCGCGACGCCGAGCCTGGTCATCTCGGCCAGTCCGCGGGTTATGAGGGCGGCCCTGGTGTTGCACCCGAAGCCGAGGCCATCGGAAATACCGGCGGCGATGGCGATGACGTTCTTGATGGCGCCTCCCAGCTCGACGCCGATCACGTCCTCGTTGCGGTAGACCCGGAAGAAGCTGGTGGTGAACGCCTCCTGCACCCGGCGGGCAACCTCCTCGGACTTCGAGGCGGCGGTGACCGCCGTCGGCATCTCCTGCGCAACCTCCCGCGCGAAACTCGGCCCCGAGAGGGCGGCAAAGCGGGCGTACTGCTGCGCCGGGAGGATCTCCTCGTATATCTCGGAGACGGTGGCAAGGGTGTCGACCTCTATCCCCTTGGAGGCGCTGACGATGATCGCCGCCTCCGGGATGAACTGGAGCGACCCAGCCATGACGCGGCGCACGAGCTGCGACGGGACCACGCAAAGCACCATGGTGCAGCCGCGGTACGCCTCTTCGAGGTCGTTGGTGAAAGCGAGATCAGGGGAGAGCTTGATGCCGGGGAGGAACATGCCGTTCTCCCCCGTTTCGCGCATCTCCTGCACCAGTTCCGGCTCGTAGGCCCAAAGCGTCACCGCATGTCCCTTTTTGGCCAGCAGGTCCGCGAGCGTGGTGCCCCAGCTGCCGGCGCCTATGACTGCGATTTTTTCTTGCATATGTTTGAGCTCTCTCTTTTGTTGACTAGTATTCCTCGGCCATCCGCAGCGGGGGTTCCTCGCCCCGCTCCAGCGACTCCCTCGCTACCTCCATGCTCTCCAAGGCGAAGGCGCGCAGGAAGGGGTGCTGGTGGTGCGGCAGCGACCCCGAGGGGATGCTCTGGGCCAGCGCGATCACCCGCTCCACGTCCCGCTGGCCGCGGCAGCAGCGGCGCATCATGTCGGCGGCCATCAGCAGCCTCTCCCGCACCAGCTCCAGCTCCGGGGCCAGAAGCTCGGCGCATAACCGCTCCAGCACATGCTCCTGATCCTTGCCGCTGCGGTACTCCTCGGCGAAGTCGTGGACCCGCTGCGACGCCATGAACCACCCCGAGAAGAAGGGATCGGCGAAGAGTTCGCGGGAGATCTGCTCCCCCTCCTGATAGCTCAGAACCCGGTACCGCTCCAGGACGGGGAGCGTCGAGGCGAAGTGGACCGGCGTCATCTCCTCTCCGGCGAAGATGCCGCGTCGCATGTAAAAGTCGGCGGGAAGATAGCAGAGGTCGCCGCTCCAGTAGAGGGCGTCGCGCACCAGGTCGATCACGTACGCCGGCGGCACGTGGTGCAGGTCGTCCTGGGCCCTGAAACCCTCGAGTTCCGCCCCGAACTGCTCCAGGGTAAGATCCGCGCCACCCCAGGCCGCCAGTATCCCGCGTCTCTCGTGCACCTGCAGGTACAGCACGGAGACAGCCCCCTTCCCTACCCACCTGGAGATCATCAGCGAACGGTAGCCGTCCCCGTCGGGCATGGTGGCGTAGCCGGCATGGAACGGCAGCGACTGGCGCGGCGGCGGCGCCTGCACGCCGAGGAAGCAAAGGCGGCGCAGACACCTCGTCGCGTAGGGGACGAGTTCCGGGTCGGCATCGGCGATGAAGTTCTGCAGCACGCCGGCAGCCATCGGGTTCTCGATCTTCCCGAGTGCGGTCAGGGCGGCGTGCACTATCTCGCGGTCCTCGTGCCAGAGCATCGCCTCCAGCATGCGGGCGCTGTTCGGGTCGTCGGAGTGCGACAGCTCGCGTATCACGATCTGCTGGACCTCGGGCGGGTAGGAAAGGAAGTCGTCCAGGAAGGTGACCATCCCCTCCTCGCCGAGCCTGATGGCGCTTAGTACCGTCTGTTCCAGCGTGCTGCCGGTGCTCCTGTGTTCGGTCTTGAAGGGAGCGGAGTCGACATCGACGCCGTACCCTTCGAGCGCGACCATGAGGGCCGCCTTGCCGTCTGCGCCGAGATCGTGGCGCTTGAGAGCTATCTGGATCAACTGTTCGAGCCAGTCCTCGGTTTCGAAAAAGTCGAGTATGTAGGCGTACTTCGTGATCATCTCGCCGGAGTTCTCGCGCCAGAGTTCGCGCACCAGCGGGCGCAGGGCGCGCCGCCCGGCCTGCTGGAACTTCTGGCCGATACGCTCCATCTCGTGGATGGAAATACCGTCGCCGCGAAGCCTCCCCAACAGGTCCAGGATGTCACGGCGCTCCTGGAGGGAGTTGTCTATCTTGTTCGTTTGCTGCATAGGCCGCCCTTTTTCAAGACATGGCACCCCTCCCATGGGGGAGGGAAAAATTACAATTCCTGCTTCTTCCTGTTTCCTACCGGCCAGGATTCGTCCGTCACCGGCTTTTACAGCTCTCTCCAACTCTCCCTCGCCCCCCGGGAGAGGGCCGGGGTGAGGGCGCTGATCGCGGCAGGAATGCCGCTCCTACAGTTGGACGTGTCTTCCTACTCTTCGCCCTGGTCGTCGGCACCCTCGAGTTCCACGATATCGTCGATCTCGGAATCCTCGACCTCCTCGGTGTCCTCTTTCTCGGCGAGACGCGCCACGGCGACCACCCTCTCGTTCTCCTCCTTCACCATGAGCCGCACACCCTGGGTGTTCCTGCCGATGATGGAGAAGCCGGCGACCTGCACGCGGAGGATCTTGCCCTGGTCGGTGATCAGCATCAGGTCGTTGTCGTCGTTCACCTGCTTGATGTCGACCACGCAGCCGTTTCGCTCGGTGGTCTTGATGGTGATGACCCCCTTGCCGCCGCGCGACTGGGTGCGGTACTCGCTGATCTCGGTCCGCTTGCCGTAGCCGTTCTCGGTGACGGTGAAGATGGTGGAGTCGGTGAAGTTCTCGTTGAGGATGGACATGCCGATCACGACGTCCTCGTCCTCAAGGGTCATGCCGCGCACACCGCGCGAGACGCGCCCGACGGTGCGGACATCCTCCTCCTTGAAGCGGATCGCCTTGCCGTGGGCCGAGGCGAGGAGCACGTCCTGCTTGCCGTCGGTGAGCGCCACGGTGATCAGCTTGTCCCCCTCGTCCAGGTTGACGGCGATGATCCCCCCTACCCTCGGGTGCGAGTACTCCATCAGGTTGGTCTTCTTCACGACGCCGTTTCTGGTGGCCATCATGATGAACTTGTCGTCCACGAACTCCTTGACCGGGAGGATGGCGGTGATCTTCTCCCCGGCGGCGAGGTTCAGTAGGTTCACGATCGCCTTGCCGCGCGTGGCGCGGCCTGCCTCGGGAATCTCGTACACCTTGAGCCAGTACACCTTGCCGGCGTCGGTGAAGAACATCAGGTAGTCCTTCGTGGAGGCGATGAACAGCTGTTCCACGAAATCCTCTTCCTTGGTCTTCATGCCGGTCTTCCCCTTGCCGCCGCGGCGCTGCGCGCGGTAGAGGGTGACGGCGTTGCGCTTTATGTAGCCGGTGTGGGAGATGGTGACCACCATGTCCTCTTCGACGATGGTGTCCTCCAGCGAGATGTCGGCCGTCTGCATCACTATCTCGGAGCGGCGCTTGTCGCCGAACTTCTCCTTCAGTTCGACCAGCTCGCCCACGATGATCTTGAGGATCTCGGACTCGGAGGCGAGGATCTCCTTCAACCTGGCGATGTACTTCAGGATCTCGCGCAGCTCGTCGAGGATCTTGTCCCGCTCCAGGCCGGTCAGGCGGTGCAGCCTCATGTCGAGGATCGCCTGGGCCTGCAGGTCGGAGAGCCCGAAGGTCTCCATGAGGCCGACCTTCGCCTCCGCCGGCGATGCGCTCGCCTTGATGAGGGCGATCACCGCGTCCAGGTTGTCGAGGGCGATCTTCAGGCCTTCCAGGATGTGGGCCCGTGCCTCCGCCTTCTTCAGGTCGAAGATGGTGCGGCGGGTGACGATCTCCTTCCTGTGCTCGATGAAGAAGTCCATCGTCTCCCTGAGCGTCAGGACGCGCGGCCTGGAGTTCACGATGGCCAGCATGATGATGCCGAAGGAGGACTGCATCTGGGTCTGCTTGTACAGGTGGTTCAGGATGATGGTCGGGTTCTCGTCCTTCTTGAGTTCGACCACGACCCGCATACCCTCGCGGTCGCTCTCGTCCCTCAGGTCGGAGATTCCTTCAATCTTCTTCTCCTTGACCAGCTCCGCGATCTTCTCGACCAGCCTCGCCTTGTTCACCTGGTACGGGATCTCGGTGACCACGATGGACTGGCGCTCGGTCTTCTTCTGGGTCTCGATCTGCACGCGGGCGCGCATCTGGATGATGCCGCGGCCGGTGCTGTAGGCCTTCATGATCCCCTCGCGGCCGTAGATGAAGCCGCCGGTCGGGAAGTCCGGGCCCGGGACCAGTTCCACCAGCTCCTCGAAGCTCAGCTGCGGATTGGCGATAATCGCTATGATGGCGTCGATCACCTCGGTGAGGTTGTGGGGCGGGATGTTGGTGGCCATGCCGACCGCGATGCCGGCGGAGCCGTTCACCAGGAGGTTCGGGAACTTGGACGGCAGCACCAGCGGTTCTTTCAGCGAGTCGTCGTAGTTCGGGCCGTACGGCACCGTTTCCTTCTCGAGGTCCGCCAGGAGTTCGTGGGCCAGCTGCTCCATCCTGATCTCGGTGTAACGCATCGCGGCCGGGCTGTCGCCGTCGATGGAGCCGAAGTTACCCTGGCCGTCCACCAGCGGGTAGCGCAGCGAGAAGTCCTGGGCCATCCTGACCAGGGTGTCGTAGACGGCGGTATCGCCGTGCGGGTGGTATTTACCGATGACGTCGCCGACGACACGTGCCGATTTTTTATACGGCTTGTTCCAGTCGTTGCTCATGTCGTACATGGCGAACAGGCAGCGCCTGTGTACCGGCTTCAAGCCGTCGCGTACGTCCGGAAGCGCGCGGCCGACGATGACCGACATGGCGTAATCCATGTAGGAGCGCTTCATTTCGTCTTCGATGTTGACCGATATCTTGTTCAGTTGATTCAGCATTTAGGAAACCTCTTTCCGTCAAAAGGCGGCATCCGGGGGCTGGAAAGACCCTTTTTGCCGTCGCATTGAAATATATGCAAATCGCTTTCCCTCCCGAACGGAGGGCCAAATTTTTTTCCTTTAACAGTTGCTGCCGTCCAGTTCCGTCACGCCATTTCGCGCCGGGCGGGTCGTCGTCCGATTCCCCGCCCCCGGAGGGGGAGGGCCAGGGAGGGGGTTTGCTGTTACTGTCCCGCCCGTTTCCCCCCTCCGGGGGGAGGAGGATGGTTTAGCGTTCCCTCCCGAAGGGAGGGGCGGATTTTTTTCTATCTCCCTCCCCTTGAAGGGGGAGGGACGGTACAGCGGAACATCATCGCTAATCAGCAGATTTTCCCTAGATGTCGAGGTTCGACACGTTGAGCGCGTTCTGCTCGATGAAGTCGCGCCGCGGCTCCACCTGGTCGCCCATGAGTACCGTGAAGATCTCCTCGGCGGCGACCGCGTCCTCGATCTTCACCTGCAAGAGCACCCTGTTATCCTGGTGCATGGTCGTCTCCCAGAGCTGCTCGGGGTTCATCTCGCCGAGACCTTTGTAACGCTGGATGTAGAGACCTTTCTTGGCGCTCTCCAGGAAGTAGGAGAGGATTTCCTCCTGCTTTTCTGTCTCCAGCAGCAGCTTGTCCTCGGTTCCGTAGATGGTGCCGATGCCGCTCCCCATCGTGGAGCGCACCCTCTTGTGGCTTTCGAGCAGCATGCCGTACTCGTAGGAGTCGAGCACCGAGAAGATCTGGTGGTCCACCTTCACCCTCAGGTTGCCGAAGGCGAAGATGATGCTGCTCTCGTCGTTTACCTGGGTGTCTACCTCCGGGAAGGCGTCCTTCAGCTTGGGAAGGATCGCCACCAGGTCCTTCATCTCCTCCATGCCCGGCTTCACGCCGCACCTCAGGAAGACGTTCAGCAGCTGGTCGTTGATCCCTTTCTTGACCACCTTGTCGAACAGCTCGTCGAAGTCGATCAGCTGGGTCAGGATAGGGATGATCTGCTTGCCGCGGTAGACCCGCTCGTCGTTGCCTACGCCGAGCTTCAGGGTCATGTCCTCGGTCCCTTCCTCGAGGAGATAGGCCTGCAGCGCCGGCTCGTTCTTCAGGTACTGCTCCTTCCTGCCGCGCTTGATCTTGTACAGCGGCGGCTGGGCGATGTAGAGGTAGCCGCGTTCGATCAGCTCCAGCATCTGGCGGAAGAAGAAGGTGAGGAGCAGCGTAAGGATGTGCGAGCCGTCGACGTCCGCATCGGTCATGATGATGATGCGGTGGTAACGGAGCTTCGCCATGTCGAAGTCTTCCTTGCCGATGCTGGTGCCGAGCGCCGAGATCAGGGTCCTGATCTCCTGGGAGGCGAGCATCTTGTCGAAGCGCGCCTTCTCGACGTTGAGGATCTTCCCCTTCAAGGGTAGGATCGCCTGGTACTTCCTGTCGCGCCCCTGCTTCGCCGAGCCGCCTGCGGAGTCGCCCTCGACCAGGAACAGTTCGCAAAGCGCCGGATCCTTCTCCTGGCAGTCGGCGAGTTTCCCCGGGAGCGTCCCCACCTCGAGCGCCCCTTTGCGGCGGGTCAGTTCGCGGGCCTTTCTTGCCGCCTCCCTGGCGCGGGCCGCGTCGATCGACTTCTCCAGGATCTTCCTGGCCATCTGGGGGTTCTCCTCCAGGTAGGTGGCCAGCTTCTCGTTCATGAGGGTCTCGACAAATCCCTTCACCTCGGAGTTTCCCAGCTTGGTCTTGGTCTGCCCCTCGAACTGCGGCTGGGGTATCTTCACGGAGATGACCGCGGTGAGCCCTTCGCGCAGGTCCTCGCCGGAGATCGCCACCTTGACGTTCTTCAGGAGGTTGTTGGTATTGGCGTAGGTGTTCATGGTGCGCGTCAGCGCCGCCTTGAAGCCGATCAGGTGGGTGCCGCCCTCGTGGGTGTTGATGTTGTTGGCGAAGGAGAAGACCTTCTCGTCGTACGAGTCGTTGTACTGCATGGCAATCTCGATATCGACCCCCCCCTTCTCGCCCTTCATGAAGATCGGCTCGGAGTTGACCACGTTCTTGTTCTTGTTGAGGTATTCTACGAAGCTCTTGATACCCCCCTCGTAGTAGAAGTCGTGGTCCTTCTCGGTCCGCTCGTCGTGGATCTTGATGCGCACGCCGGCATTGAGGAAGGCCAGCTCCCTGAGTCTCTTTGAGAGGACGTCGAAGGAGAACTCGGTGGTCTCGAAGATCTCGCCGTCCGGGAAGAAGGTGATCTTGGTGCCGCGCCTCTTGGTGTCGCCGGTGATCTCCAGGGGTGCCTGGGGCACGCCTTTGCGGTAGGTCTGGGTGTAGAGGTGACCGTTTCTGCGGATCTCGAGGTCGAGTCTCACGGAGAGCGCGTTGACGACGGAACTCCCGACGCCGTGCAGACCGCCGGATACCTTGTAGGAGGAGTTGTCGAACTTGCCGCCGGCGTGCAGCACGGTGAGCACGACCTCGGCCGCCGACCTTCCCTCGGTCGGGTGCATGTCGGTCGGGATGCCGCGGCCGTTGTCCTCGACGGCGACCGAGCCGTCCAGGTGAATGATGACCTGGATCGCGTCGCAGTAGCCGGCCAGCGCCTCGTCGATGGCGTTGTCAACCAGTTCGTATACCAGGTGGTGCAACCCCTGGGCGGCGGTGGAACCGATGTACATGGCGGGACGCTTTCTTACCGCTTCCAGTCCTTCCAGTATCTGGATCTTATCTGCCCCGTAATCGGCGTGTTCTTCTGTGCTCATCTGTACCTCTAATAGAGAATTTTTCCGTGAGTGATGCGAAAGGTTCTGTTCTCTTCCATGTCGTCCATGGCGACGTTTTGCGGGGAGGTGGTGGTGATGAACACCTGCATCTCCCTTTTCTTTAAAAATTCCATGAGGTTGTGGTTGCGTTCCCGGTCCAGCTCGCTGGTCATGTCATCCAGCAGCAGCACCGGGGGCGCGTTGAAACACCTCGTTATGAACTCTATCTCCGCCATCTTCAGCGCCAGGACGAACGACCTTTGCTGTCCCTGCGAGGCGAAGTGCCTGGCCGAGCGGCCGTTCAGGCCGAAGTAAAGATCGTCCCGGTGCGGGCCTATGGCGGTGGAACAGCGTCTTCTCTCTTCCGCCGCGTGCGCCTTGAGCGCCTCGGAAAGCGCCGCCTCGGGATCCTCCGCATAGCGCTTCCCGTCCACCCCGTGCAGCCGGTACTCTATCTGGACCGTCTCGTCGTTGCCCGAGATCTCGCTGTAAAAGCCCTGCAGGAGTTTGGCTATCTCGGCAAGGTACGCCTTTCTTCTCTCGATGACCAGCTTTGCCGCGTGCACCAGCTGCTCGGTCCAGACCTCGATCCCCGCGCCCTCGTTGATCTTCAGGAGAGCGTTCCGGTTTTTCAGTATCTTCGAGTAGTCGTGGTAGGCCGCGAGGTAGCTGAGATCGCAGGTGAAAACCGCGCGGTCGAGATACCTGCGCCTCAAGTCCGGCCCGCCCCGCACCATGGATATCTCTTCAGGGGTGAAGAGCACCACGTTCAGGTTGCCGAAGAAATCGTCCAGCCGCGTTGCCAGCTTGGCGTCTATCTTCGCCTTTTTGCCCTGCTTCTCCAGGAGGACCGAAATCTCCCTGCGGACCTGGTCCCGCTCCACCACCCCTTTTATCAGCGCGAACTCGGCTCCGAACGCGATCAGCTCGGCGTTCTTCGCCTGCTTGAATGATTTCATCGTGGCAAGGAGATAAATCGATTCCAGCAGGTTGGTCTTGCCCTGGCCGTTGTTGCCGTAGAAAACGTTGAACTTTTTGCCCGGGGCAAGTTCCATGTTTTGCAGGTTACGGAAGGAAGCAAGTTTGAGCTTTATCAGTTTCATCTAGAGGCAGATCAAGACAAAGATTAAGAAAAAGAAAGAAACGGGCTTTTCCTGCATGTCAGCGACTCCTACCAAACACTTAGCCTTCTCGATCTTATTCTTAATCTTCATCTTTGTCTTTATCTGCTTTTAAAGCCTCATCGGCATGATGACTGCGAGGAACTCTTCCGTCTCCACAGCCTTCATGATCACCGGGGAGAGCTCGTCCTTCAGCTTCAGTTCGACATCGCGCTCCTCCATCACGGAGAGGACATCGATCAGGTACTTGGCGTTGAAACGGGCCGAGATGCTGTTCCCTTCGTAATCCACCTCGATCTCCTCGCGCGCCTCGCCGAGTTCCGGGTTGCTGGAGGAGATGATCACCTGCTCCGTACTCACCTCGATCTTCACCCCCTTGAACTTCTCGCTGGAGAGGATGGCCATCCTTTTCAGCGAGTGGAGGAACTTGTCGCGGTTGAGCTGCACGATCCGGTCGTTCGATACCGGGATGACCTTGGTGTAGTCCGGGAACTCGCCGTCGATGAGCCTCATGACGACCACCGTGTTACCCTTCTTGATCACGGCGGAGTTGTCCATGAAGCCGAGCATGATCTCGCCGGCTTCCTCCTCCACCATCTTTTTCAGCTCGAAGATACCCTTCTTCGGGAAGATGACCCCCTTGGAAAGCTCGGCGGTGATGTTGCCGGTGATGTTTTTCTGCGCGACCGAGAGCCTGTGACCGTCGGTCGCCACCATTTTCAGCACGTTGCCGCCGTTCTCGTCGAACGCCTTGATGAACACGCCGTTCAGGTTGTACTTGGTCTCGTCATAGCAGATGGCGTACGACGTCTTCTCTATCATGTCCGCGAGGATCTCGTTTTTGAAGACGAGGAAGTTCTCCTCCTTGATCTTCGGGAAGTACGGGAACTCGTCCGAAGAAAGCCCGACGATGTTGAAGCGGGCCTTGCCGCAGATGATCTCGACCCAGTCGTTATCCTTGGTGGTGAACCAGATCTCCTCGTCCGGCAGCTCCTTTACTATCTCGTAAAGCTTTTTAGCCGAGACGGTGATCTTCCCTTCCCTGATCACCTTGGTAGGGTAGGAACTCTTCATCCCCACCTCGAGGTCGGTCGCGGTGATGTAGAGGAGATCGTTTTGCACCTCCAGCAGGGCGTTGGACAGGATCGGCATGGTGTTCCTTTTTTCCACGATCCCCTGGATTCTCTGGAGGGCCTTCAAAAACATCTCTTTGCTGATCCTGAATTCCATGTGGTCTCCTTCGCCTGTCGTCTTCTTTTATTATGTTTTTTAGTTTTTCAGTAGTAGTAGATAGTGTCCTGTTGAAAAGTGGACAAGCCCGCTTACCTTTTGATCTGACTGACTTTTAGGGCTGGGAAAGTCACAGGCATAAGGCCTTGAGTTTGTCTCTTTTCTGCACAGGATCTTTTGACACTGCCCGAACCGGGCTACTTATGCACAGTTATCAACGTCAAGCGAACAGCTTTTTCTTGATGTCTTCCACAGTCGATTTCAGGTCCGCGTCCGCTGCCATCTGCTTCTCTATCTTCTTCACGCTGTGGATGATGGTGCTGTGGTCCTTGCCGCCGAATTTATCGCCTATCTCAGGGTAGGACGCCTTGGTCAGCTCCCTGCATATGTATATGGCGATCTGGCGCGGCACGACCAGCGTCTTGATCCTCTTGTCGGATTTCAGCTCGGAGACCTTGATCCGGAAGTGCTCCGCCACGTTCTTCTGGATCATCTCGACCGTGATGTCGCGGGTCTTCTCGACGATGATGTCCTTCATCACCTCGCGCGCCATGCTGAGCGTGATCTCGTTGCCGGTGAGACTCGCGAACGCCTCCAGCCTGATCAGCATCCCCTCCAGTTCGCGTATGTTGCTGGTGGCGCCGGCGGCCAGGAACAGAGCCACGTCGTCCGGGAGGTTGACCTGGTGCAGGTCGGACTTCTTCTTGAGAATGGCGATCTTGGTCTCTATATCCGGCGGCTGGATGTCGGCGATGAGGCCCCACTCGAAGCGTGACCTGAGCCTCTCCTCCAGTCCCGGGATATCCTTGGGGAACTTGTCCGAGGTCACCACGATCTGCTTGTGGGACTCGTAGAGCGCGTTGAAGGTGTGGAAGAACTCCTCCTGCGTCGCCTCCTTGCCAGCCATGAACTGGATGTCGTCGATGAGCAGCAGGTCCATCTTCCTGAACTTGTTGCGGAATTCCTCCATCTTCTTGTAACGGAGGCAATTGATCATCTCGTTCATGAACTTTTCGGACGAGTAGTAGCAGATCTTGGCCTTCTGGTTCTTGGCGAGGATCTGGTTCCCTATGGCGTTCACGAGGTGCGTCTTGCCAAGACCTACGCCGCCGTAGATGAAGAGCGGGTTGTAGTTGCTGGCCGGCTTGTTGGCGACCGCCTGAGACGCCGCGTAGGCGAACTGGTTACTTGCACCGCAGACAAAGGATTCGAAGGTGTACTTCGGGTTGAGATTGGAGATGAACTCAGTCTTCTTGTCCTTCTCTTTGTCTTTATCTTTGTCCTTGGTGCTCTTAGTCTCTTTTTCCGGCTTTGGCTCCTGTACCGGTTCCGGCTTCGCTTCGGCTATGTGGAACTCGATCTGCCAGCTCTTGGAGCTGATCGCGGAGATCGCTTCCTTGATCATGGCGAGATATTTGTCGGTAACCCATTTCTGAAAGAAGGAACTCGGTACTTCGAGGACTATAGTGTCATTGGTGGCGCCCAGAAACTTCAACGGGTCGATCCAGGTATTATATGTCTGCTCGCTTAACACGTGCTTGAGATTTGTCTGGGCTTCCAGCCAAATATTTTCCATGGGGAGAGGCCTTTTTTTCACTGTTTTTAAACAGCTTTATCAACAAGTGTTGATAATAAATTAGATAAGTGATATCGGTGGTTTACCGGATTTTGAATACAATAAGGCTATGTTAATTTTTCCGAAGCAGCAGACTAGCAGAGACACCCCGTTTTTGCAAGGCAAAACTTGTACGGGGAAAAACGTCTTGACAAGGTTTGGCATTTATGTTTAAGTTCGTCACTTGCCTTTAAAAGTATTGTTACCATAACGTTTAAGGAGTTGATAAAGATGAAAAGAACCTACCAGCCCAGCAACATCTCCAGGAAAAGGACCCACGGTTTCCTCGTGCGTATGGCCACCAAAAACGGCCGTCTCGTGATCAAGAGGAGAAGGGCTAAAGGGCGCAAGCGCCTTGGCACCACCATCGCTACCAAGTAATTTCCTGTTTGTCCGGCTCGGAGTTTCCCAAGTCTGAACGCCTGCGCAAGCGCCCTGAGTTCACGCAGTTTAACGACGGCGCGTTGAAGATGCACACGCAGCATTTTCTGCTGCTTTGCAAGGTGAATTCCGGGTGCGGCACCAGGATCGGTTTTACCGTGAGCAAGAAGGTGGGTAATGCCGTGGTCAGAAACAGCATCAAGCGAAGACTGCGGGAGTTTTACAGGCAGAACAAGTCTCTTTTCATAGCGGCCGACATGAACATCGTTGCCAAGAAAGGGGCGGACTTGCTTGACTATCACCAGATCACAACCGAGCTCGCAGCCGCCCTCGGGCGGCTGCGTAAAAAATATGCTTAATAGAATACTGATAGGCCTGATCGTTCTCTACCAGAGGTTCATCTCTCCGTTCAAGGCCTCTTCCTGCCGTTTTTACCCTACCTGTTCACACTATTCCATACAAGCATTTGAAAAGCACGGCCCCCTGAAAGGTTTGTGGCTCACGGCCGCTCGTATCCTCAGGTGTCATCCGTTCCACCCGGGCGGTTACGATCCGGTGAAATAGCCTCCAGGAGACATACATGGAAAAACGACTCATCATAGCGATACTGCTCTCCATTGGAGTTCTGTACGCTTACACTTTCATCTTCCCGACTCACAAACCGGTTCCGGCCGGGGCGGTGCCCAAGCAGGGCGCCATCAGCTCCGCTACCGTTGCCGCTCCCCAGCCCTCAGCGGAGAACGTCGCCGCCGCGCCGGCCCAGCCCGTCGCGGCAAAGGCGCAAGGTGCCGCGTCTGCCAAGGACGTAACTGTCGACACCGACCTGTACACCGCCGTCTTCTCCACGGAAGGGGCGGGGCTCAAGAAGCTGGTTCTGAAAAAGTACAAGGACGCGGCGGGGCCGCTGGGCAAGGGAATCGTCCTGGTGGACGAGACCGCTCCCAACCGCTTTGCGCTTCTCAGCGACTCCAGGGAATTCGGCATCCTCCCGACCACCGTGTATGGCACCGCAGCCGGCGACCTGAAACTGACCGACGGCAACAAGGGGACCATCGAGTTCACGACCACGACGGGGCAGGGGATCCAGTTCAGTAAGATATTCAGCTTCTCCGGTTCATCCTACAGCATCGGTCTGACCGAGCAGGTACAGAATGTCGGCTCCGTTGCCCTTACCGGTTCGGTGCACCTGCTGCAGACCTCGCGTGTCGTCGCGGATCACAAAGGGCAGGGGAGGTACGAGGTTTACGGTCCCTCCACGCTCGCCGAGGACGCGCTGAAGACCGACAAGCTCGACGACCTGCTCAAGGCCCCCGCCCAGTACAACAAGGGCGTGGTCTGGTCCGCCTTCGCAGACAAGTACTTCATGGACGGCATCATTGCGGACAAGGGGAGCATCGGCCTGGTCCGCATCTCCCGCCCCGGCGCGGACTCGATCCTGAGGGACATCGCTACCCCAGCGCTTTCCGTCGCTCCGGGACAGAGCGCCGCTGCCGGCTACTCGGTGTACTACGGTCCTAAGGATCTGGATATCCTCAAGGCGCAGGGTAACCGGCTTGAAGAAGTCATCGATTACGGGTGGTTCGCCGCTATCGCCAAGCCGCTCGTCGCCTCGCTGAAGTACCTCTACAAGTACACCGGCAACTACGGCCTTGCCATCATCATCATCACCTTCATCCTGAAGCTGCTCTTCTTCCCGCTCACCCACAAGAGCTACAAGTCGATGAAGGATATGCAGAAGCTTCAGCCCAAGATGACCGAGCTGAAGGAGAAGTTCAAGAACGACCGCGACGCCATGAACCGTGCGGTGATGGAGCTGTACAAGACCCACAAGGTCAACCCGATGGGGGGTTGCCTCCCCATGGTGGTCCAGATCCCGGTATTCTTCGGCCTGTACCGCGCGCTCATGTACTCCATCGAGCTGCGCCACGCGCCGTTCTACTTCTGGATCACCGACCTTTCCGCCAAGGACCCGTACTACGTGACCCCGATCATCATGGGCGCCACCATGTTCATCCAGCAGAAGATGACGCCGTCCAACATGGACCCCGTTCAGGCAAAGATGATGCTCATGCTGCCTGTCGTCTTCACCTTCATGTTCCTGAACTTCCCGTCCGGTCTCGTCGTTTACTGGCTGGTCAACAACGTGCTGACCATCGCTCAGCAGATGTACATCAACAAGACGGTCCACTGACCGGTAACGGAATTAACCCATGTATGTACGCGATACCATCGCAGCAATAAGCACTCCGGTAGGTGAGGGTGGGATCGGGGTAGTGAGGATAAGCGGTCCCGAGGCCCTCCCCATCGCCAGGAGCATATTCAGATGTAAGTCGAACGGTGGCCTAAAAAGCCACCGTTTTTCTTATGGTGCCGTGCTGCACCCCGAGACCGGCGAACTGGTCGACGAGGCGATGGCCGTCCTTATGAAAGGCCCCAACTCCTACACGCGGGAGGACGTCGTCGAGATACAGTGCCACGGCGGTTCTTTGGTGGTATCCCGCATCCTGTCGCTGGTGCTGAACGAAGGGGCGCGGCTGGCCGATCCCGGTGAGTTCACCAAGCGGGCGTTCCTGAACGGGCGCATCGACCTGGTACAGGCAGAGGCCGTCATGGACGTCATCTCCAGCCGTACCGACGCCTCCCTCGCGCTGGCCCAGCATCAGCGGGAGGGCCTTCTTTCCAAGCGCATCTCCAGCGCCAAGGACGGCATCCTGTACGCCCTGGCCTATGTCGAGGCGTTGATCGACTTCCCCGAGGATGACGTGGACGTGGCCGTGGAGACCGACGTCCTGGGGAGGGTGGCCCCGGCCTTGGAAGAACTGAGCGCCCTCATAGCCGGGTTCGACGAGGGGAGGGTGCTGCGTGACGGCGTCTCCGTTGTCATTGCCGGGAAACCGAACGTAGGGAAGTCCAGTCTGCTCAACACGCTGCTGATGGAAAAGCGCGCCATTGTCACCTCCGTCCCCGGCACGACAAGAGACCTGATAGAGGAAGTGGTCAACATCAACGGCCTTCCCGTCAAGCTTCTCGATACGGCAGGGATCAGGGAATCGCAGGACCAGGTGGAGCAGGAGGGGGTGCGGCTGTCGCTGGACCGGATACCCAAGGCAGACCTGGTGCTCTTTGTCGTTGACGGTTCCGCTCCGTTTGGGGATGATGATGGCGCCATACTGCAGGCCATCGGTTCAAAGAGCTGCCTGGTCGTGAAGAACAAGAGCGACCTGGCCGGCGGGTTGCAGCTTCCGTCCGCGTGCGCCGCGCCCGTGGTCGCCATATCCACCCTGACGGGGGACGGCATCCCGGAACTGCGCGATGCCATCAGCAATGCCTTCATGCATGGCGCAGCCATCGACAGCCGCGAGTTCGTCGCGGTCTCGAAGGCAAGGCACCGCGATGCGCTTCTCAAGGCGAAAGTAGCGCTTGAGTCCTTCGTCGCCAACCTCCATGCCGGTGTGAATATGGAACTCCTGCCGGTTGACCTGCGCGAGGCGCTGGACGCGGTAGGGGAGGTGACCGGCGAGACCACCGCCGACGACGTCCTGGATCGCATCTTCTCCAGCTTCTGCATCGGGAAGTGATGGGTGGATTGAAAATACAGGTTTTTGCGATGTGGATATGGGTGAACTAACTGTTTTTATTGGTTTATACCCCAATGTTCCACGTGAAACAATACTGTATCCGGCGAGGAGCTGAATGAAGAGGCGGGGCCAGTTTTATTGTTCCTACGCTCCAGCGTGGGAACACAACGTGGGGACGCTCCCGCGTCCGTTTTTCCTGTTGGCGGTTTTAGAGATAGAAGCTTCAGCTGACGCTGGAGCGTCAAGATCTTTGCGTTCCCACGCTGGAGCGTAGGAACGATGAAAAGGCTCTGGGTTGCAAAACCTCTTACGAACTCCCCCAACTCTCCCTCGCCCTTCGGGAGAGGGTAGGGGGGAGGAGGGGAGCAGTTCCAGCGTCGTGGCAAGGTTTCCTGTAGGAGCGGCATTCCTGCCGCGATCCGTTCGCACAATCGCGGCAGGAATGCCGCTCCTACAGGGGCGAAGAGGGCAGGGGGAGGGTTTTAGAGGGCCCGACAGAGATGTTCCACGTGAAACATCGATGCCAGGTAGCAGCCCCTTCCGAGAAAGACAATGCAGCAGGTAGTGAAGAAAAGGAGTAAGGCTTGATAGTCTACGATAAGAAATATGACGTGATCGTCGTCGGTGCCGGACACGCCGGCTGCGAGGCGGCGCTGGCCGCTGCGCGCATCGGTTGCTCCACCCTCATGCTCACCATCAACCTGGACGCCATCGCGCTGATGTCCTGCAACCCGGCCATCGGCGGCCTTGCCAAGGGGCACCTGGTCAAGGAGATCGATGCGCTCGGCGGTGAGATGGGGCGCAACATCGACGCCACGGGCATCCAGTTCCGCGTGCTCAACACGAAGAAGGGCCCTGCGGTCCGCGCGTCCCGCGCCCAGGCGGACAAGCAGTTGTACCGCCTGCGCATGAAGCACGTGATGGAACAGCAGGACAACCTGGATCTGAAGCAGGTGGAAGTGACCTCGCTCTACCTTGAAGACGGGGCTGTGACAGGCGTCGATACCAAGGGGGGAGTAAGGTACCTCGGCGGGACGGTCATCCTCACCACCGGCACCTTCATGCGCGGACTCATCCATATCGGTCTTGTCAATTATCCCGGCGGCAGGGCAGGGGATCTTCCCTCCATCGGCCTTTCCGACGGCCTCAAGGATTACGGCTTCGATGTGGGGCGCCTGAAGACCGGCACCCCTGCGAGGCTGGATGGCAGGACCATCGACTTCAACAGGCTCGAGGCCCAACACGGCGACGAGAATCCGATACCGTTCTCCTTCTCTACGGAACGGATCGAGCAGTCGCAGGTTCCCTGTCACGTCGCCTACACCAACCCGAAGTCCCATGACATCATCAGGGGCGGCCTGGACCGCTCGCCGCTCTATGCGGGTATCATCGAGGGGATCGGCCCCCGTTACTGCCCGTCCATCGAGGACAAGGTGGTCCGCTTCCCCGAGAAGGACCGGCACCAGACGTTCATCGAGCCGGAAGGGCGGGAGACCGTCGAGGTCTACCCGAGCGGCATGTCCACCTCGCTCCCCATCGACATCCAGTGGGCCTTCTACCGGAGCATCGAGGGGCTGGAGCGGGTCGAGATCATGCGCCCGGCATACGCCATCGAGTACGACTACGTGAACCCGATCCAGCTGCACGCATCGCTGGAGACGAAGCTGCTGCGCAACCTGTACCACGCCGGGCAGATCAACGGCACCTCGGGGTACGAGGAGGCGGCGGCCCAGGGATTGATGGCCGGCATCAACGCGGCGCTCAGGGTGCAGGGGAAGGAGCCGCTGATCCTGGGGAGAAGCGAGGCGTATATCGGCGTCATGATCGACGACCTGGTTACGCTGGGTACCAAGGAGCCGTACCGCATGTTCACCTCGCGCGCCGAGTACCGGTTGCTGCTCCGCGAGGACAATGCGGACCTGCGGCTGAGAGAGAAGGGGCATGAGGTTGGGCTGGTTCCTGAAACCCTGTACAAGACATTCCTGGCGAAGAAAGAGTTGATCGACACGGAACTGGAGCGGCTGGGAAGAGAGCGGCTCACCCCCTCGGCAGCCGGTGAGGAGCTGTTGCAGGAGTGGGACCTGGTCGGCATCCAGAACGCGATCAGTTACGAGCAGCTGTTGCGGCGTCCCGATTTCACCTGCCGCGACCTCTCCCGGGTCGACCCCGGAATCATGGAACTCCCCGAAACCATCCGCGAGCAGCTCGAGATACAGATCAAGTACAAGGGGTACATCGGGCGTCAGCTGGAGCAGGTAGAACGCGCCGCGAAGCTCGAGGGCGCAAGGATACCGATGGAGATGGACTATGCCACCATCTCCGGGCTCTCCACGGAGGTGCGGGAGAAGCTGGCCCGATTCCGCCCCGACACGCTGGGGCAGGCTTCCCGCATACCCGGCGTCACTCCTGCCGGCATCACCATCCTCTCCATTGCGCTCAAGGCGAGGTACGGCAAATGAACCTGACCGCCAAGGAACTTTTGGCCGCCGGAGCGCGGGAGCTTGGATTACAACTGAGTTCGGCTCAACTGGCGAGCCTGGACCAGTTTGCCGAGGAACTGAAGAAGTGGAACCGCAAGATCAACCTCACGGCTATCACCGATGACGCGGGAATCGCGGTGAAGCACCTGGTGGACTCCCTAAGCCTGCTGAAGGTGGTGCAGGGTGGGGGACGTCTGCTGGACATCGGATCAGGTGGAGGCTTCCCGGGCATTCCGGTAAAGGTCGCCTTGCCTGAGCTTGAGATCGTATCGGTCGATGCGGTGGTGAAGAAGATCAGCTTTCAAAAGCAGGCGGTCAGGCTCCTGAACCTCACCAACTTCACTCCGCTGCATGTGCGCGCCGAAACCCTTGCCGAGGATTATGCCGGCTCGTTCGACTGGGTGGTCTCGCGGGCGTTTTCCGATATCCCTTCTTTTGTGGCGATGGCCCTGCCGGTTTTGAAGGACAGTGGGCGCATCGTTGCCATGAAGGGGAAGAACGCTGCGGAGGAAGTCGCCGCCGCCGCAGGTGACCTGGCCAGGATGGGTCTGAAGGTGGAATCGGTCCAGGAATTCACCCTTCCGGGCTCCGGCGACGCAAGATCGCTCGTGGTGATTGCTAAGGAAAATTAGCTACGGCTAATGTTTGATGTAATGAGCAAAAAGGCCTCTAGAGCGGCTTTGGCCCTGCTGTGAAGGGGAGAGGTTGTCTGAGGGCGAGAAAGGGCGCTGTAGGCGGGAAAATGGCAGCCTAATTTTTGTGCAATTAGGGCCGTTTCCCGGTGAGGCGTCTCCGCTGGGTGAACTGCAGGGTTCCACCGAACTTAGTAGGGCCACCACCCTCACCCCGACCCTCTCCCGGAGGGCGAGGGGGAGTTGGGTCGAGTTGGAGTTAATAGGTGGCGTCGGGCTTGAAGAACGGCGGATCTGACGTCCACGCTCCCTCGCCCTCCGGGAGAGGGCTGGGGTGAGGGCGTTGCCATCCCGGAAGAGCTTCTTCTCTCCGGTGAACTCCGACCGATCTAAAAAACTGTTTCCCCTTTCCCGATTCCTCACCGAACCCCGCGGAAAACATCTCCCTGCCGTGCTATGCTTTCGCCACTGACAAAGCAATAATTTTGACAATTGCACGCTTTCCATGTTAAAAATAAAAACTTTTTTTGTTTACGCTGCGAATTCTGTACTCAGATTCAAGGGGGAACAAAGACATGCATCATTTCCAATACAAAGGTGACGAACTCTTCTCGGAAGAAGTCGCCATAAAAGATATCGTCGCGGCAACCGGAAGCCCGGTCTACATATACTCCAAGGCGACGCTCGAAAGACATTTCAAGGCGATGGACGATGCGTTTGCTTCGGCTGCGCATACCATCTGCTACTCGGTCAAGGCCAACTCGAATCTTGCCGTGCTGAAGACCTTCATTAACCTCGGCGGCGGCGTGGATATCGTTTCCGGCGGTGAACTGTACCGCGCCCTGAAGGTAGGGGTTGACCCGAAGAAAGTGGTATACTCGGGCGTCGGCAAGAGGGACGACGAGATTCAATACGCGCTGGAAAGCGGCATCCTCATGTTCAATGTGGAGTCCGAGCAGGAACTGGACCGCATCGACGAGGTAGCCGGGCGCATCGGCCGGAAGGCGGGGATCGCGATCCGCGTGAACCCCGACGTCGACCCCGAGACGCATCCGTACATCACTACCGGCCTCAAGAAGGCCAAGTTCGGCATCAACATCGAGCGGGCCCTCGAGCAGTACCAGCGCGCCAAGAGGCTGACAAACCTGGAGATCCTCGGTATCGACTGCCATATCGGCAGCCAGCTCACCAAGGTGTCCCCCTTCGTCGACGCCATCAAGAAGCTGAAGCGCCTGCTGCAGGGTGTGCGTGACATGGGAATCGACATGAAGTACCTCGACCTGGGTGGCGGTCTCGGCATCCAGTACAACGACGAAGCGCCGCCGCTGCCCGCCGATTACGGCTCCTCCATTCTGGAAGAGACCAGGGATCTCGGGCTGCATCTGCTCTTCGAACCAGGGAGGAACCTAGTAGGCAATGCCGGCATATTGGTCGGTAGATGCCTCTACACCAAAAAGGGCGAGGAGAAAAACTTCGTCATCGTCGATGCCGGGATGAACGACCTGGCCCGACCGGCGCTGTACGGCTCGTTCCACGGTGTAAAGCCCGTTTTCAGGAACCAGGACGGCGTCATCGAGGGGGACATCGTCGGCCCCATCTGCGAGTCCGGCGACTTCCTCGTGAAGGAGCGCGAGTTCCCGAACTTCCAGCAGGGCGACCTGATCGCGTTCATGTCGGCTGGCGCCTACGGCTTCACCATGAGCAGCAACTACAACAGCCGTCCTCGCGTCGCCGAGGTGATGGTGGCGGGCGACAGGTTCGAGGTGGTGCGCGAGCGCGAGAAGCTGGAGGATCTGATCAGGGGCGAGCGCGTTCCGTCGTTTCTCTAACATAATTACCGAGACTGTTCTCTAAACCTTAATGATAGTTACCGTAAGGAGGTAGCCCATGTTCCAAGGAAGTATTGTTGCCATCGTCACCCCGTTCAACAATGGCGCGGTGGATGAAGAAAGGCTGCGGGAGCTTGTTGAGTTCCAGATAGAAAACGGCACCGACGCCATCGTTCCGTGCGGCACGACCGGCGAGTCGTCCACCCTCAACTACAAAGAGCACGACAGGGTCGTTCAGATCGTCGTCGAGCAGGTCAACAAGAGGGTGCCGGTCATCGCGGGCACCGGGTCCAACTCGACCCACGAGGCGATCGAGATCACCCAGCACGCCAAGGACCTCGGCGCCGACGGCGCGCTCCTGGTCACCCCCTACTACAACAAGCCTTCCCAGGAAGGTCTGTTCCTGCACTACAAGGCGGTCGCGGATGCGGTGGCGCTCCCCCAGATCCTTTACAACGTTCCGGGGCGCACCGGCGTCAACCTGCTGCCGGAAACCGTGGCAAGGCTCTCCGTGCACAAGAACATCGTGGCCATCAAGGAGGCGACCGGCTCGCTGCAGCAGGCTTCCGAGGTTCTGGCCCTTTGCGGCGACAACCTCACCGTCCTCTCCGGCGACGATTTCATCACCCTGCCGATGATGGCCGCCGGCGCGAAAGGCGTCATTTCCGTCACCGCCAACATCATGCCGAAAGAGATCTCCTCCATGGTCGACGCCTTCAACGCCGGGAACCTGGAAGAGGCGAGGAGACTGCACCTGTACCTGCTGAAGATCTCCAACGCGATGTTCATCGAGAGCAACCCGGTCCCCGTTAAGACCGCCGTTGCGCTGATGGGCAAGGCCCGCGACGAGGTCCGTCTCCCGCTCGCCCCGCTGATGGAGGCAAACAAGGCGAAGCTCGTCGCGATCATGAAGGAATACAAGCTCATCTAAGCCATCCCTTGGAGTGTAATCATGATAAAAATAGCTGTTTGCGGGGCCGCCGGGCGGATGGGCGGTCGTATCATCGCCGCCATCAAGGAAGCGGAAGGGGTCGAACTCTCGGGTGCGCTTGAGCGTCCCGCGCATCCCATGGTCGGGCAGGATGCCGGCTACAACGCAGGTCTGGGCGCCATCGGCGTCGCCATCAGCGACGACATCAACGCCGTGGTGCAGGGGTGCGACGTCCTGATCGACTTCACCGCGCCCAAGGTCTCCCTGAAGAACCTCGAAGTCTGCGCTCTTTACAAGAAGTCCATCGTCATCGGCTCGACCGGGTTCACTCCGGACGAGCGCATCCTCGCGGCCGAACTGGCGCGGGAGATTCCGGCCATCATCGCGCCGAACATGTCCGTCGGGGTCAACGTCTGCTTCAAGGTCCTGGCCGACGTCGCCAAGATCCTCGGGGAGGACTTCGACGTGGAGATCGTCGAGGCGCACCACCGTCTGAAGAAGGATTCCCCGTCCGGCACCGCCGTCAGGATGGGCGAGGTAGTGGCGAATGCCCTCGGGCGCGACTACAACAAGGTTGCCAACTACCACCGCGAGGGGATCTGCGGCGAGCGGACCCATGAAGAGATAGGGATGCAGACCGTCCGCGGCGGAGACATCGTCGGGGAGCACACCGTCTACTTCATCGGAATGGGGGAGCGGGTCGAAATCACCCACCGCGCCCATACCCGCGACATGTTCTCCCGCGGCTCCGTGCGCGCGGCCAAGTGGGTCGTCACCGCCAAGCCCGGCATCTGGGACATGCA
>Ga0209212_1001288_pt1 | contig 42043 bp, 36 predicted proteins | sample RifGroC2_FD_183996 | JGI IMG/M metagenome (GOLD analysis project Ga0209212, IMG submission 183996) | Groundwater microbial communities from Rifle, Colorado, USA - Groundwater C2 (SPAdes) (version 2) | ecosystem: Environmental > Aquatic > Deep subsurface > Groundwater | place: Rifle, Colorado... | reverse complement strand
GGAAGGAATTATCACATACAGGATTATTTAAGAATCCTTTGTAAATTTATTTATGTCAGTAATGGGAAGTTCTTAAATTGGGTTTGTCTTTCTATCTTAATTTTGGGTGTCTTTCGCACAAAACAGAAGAATGGCCAATGGGTGATCAGATACGAAAACTTCAATATATTACCTTAATATTTATTCCGTATTTCTTTAACTTTTGAGAATTGATATCAGCTCAGCTGTAAGAGCAGTTTTTTCACTACCGGGAGGAAAATGGCTTTTCTCGATCTTTCTTATTATTTCATCTTTTTCATTTCTGCTCACTTCATTTATAAACTCTTCAATAACCGTCATACATTCAACTGCTGTAACGTAATCCCCCTCAATAAAAACATCCGCAAGATCAGAAGAGTGAGTTGAATAATTCAGGCCTGACTGCCAGCACGATGAAACGAGCATGCTTATTGTCTGCGGTTTCCATCCCTTTCTTATCTCAGAAATGACTTCAGGTACAACTGCCTGGTCCTTCAGATCATTCATAAAACTTTCAACAGCTCTTTTAATATCATCGTTACCTGTTTGGTCGTAGAGTGAAACCAGCAATCCTATAACTCCCTCAAAGGGTTGCTCATCTCTCAGTAAATCAATAGCTTCAGCGATAAGTTTCTTATTCCCTGAAGAGAAGACCGAAATGATATTTTTCAGTTTGGCATCAGATTTGATCATTTAAATTTATTTTAGCAAATTTAGAAATACCTTTAATTACATACAGCTGTTTTTGAAAAATAAAAATAAAGTACTAATTTAGTCCGAAATTAGGTTTGACAATTAAAAAAGTTCATCATGAATAGAAATCACGAAATAAGTTCAGGGCTTTTAATGGTAGTATTACTTTTTACCATTTCTGTTATCGGCTGCACATCAGGAGGGAAAAAGGCTCCCAAGGAGGATTTAAGCGTACAGGTCCCAACGGATAACACAGCTGTTTATGAGGACATAAAGCAAGCCGAAAAGATATTCAATGCATTGCCTTCACCCCTTGAATCAGCAATGCTTATTAAATCAGCAGGTGCAAGGTTCGATGAATCTCTGTTAAACAATGTGGGAAATGTAAACAAATATGTTACCAATAAGAGCATGGCTCTGAATCTTGGCATATACACCTGCGATCTTAGTTTTGCCAGTTTATATGAGCAGACTCAGCTGATTATTGATTATATGAATGCTGCCAAAAAAATGGCTGACGGTCTTGGTATTCTGAAAGCTATTGAACAATCTACGATTGACAGGCTTGAAGAGAATATAAATAACAGCGAAGTGATTATGGAAATCGTCAGCGAAACTTTCATGAACTCGAGTTCATATCTTGAGGATAATGGACAGCCTGCAATTGCGGCCATGACTCTTGTAGGAGGATGGTTTGAGGGATTGTACATCTCCACTCAGCTTGTTGACATGAAGGAGTTTAACGGAAATAAACTTGTTGGAAGAATCATTGATCAGAAACTTTCAATAGATATTCTGCTTAGCCTTCTTGAAAGCAGTAAAGGCGATCCGGCAGTGGATGAGATAATTGCACAGGTCAGTAAACTTAAGATAGTCTTTGATAAAATAAAAATAACAACATCACCTGTACGTCCTGAATTTGATCAGGCTACAAATATCACAGTCCTGAAGTCTGAGGTAAAGACGGATATGACACCTGAGGTGTTCTTAGAGCTTGCAGCTACAGTAGGTGAGATAAGAAATTCATTTGTAAAATAACGATGATATGAGAATTTACAGACTAATCCCCATACTCGCACTTCTATTGATAGCATCAGTTAAGGTTGATGCCCAGTGCAAAGCTTTCGCAAAGAAGGTCTGCCTGCCTGAGTTAGGATCTTATACTCATGATGGAAACTACCATGCTGCAGTTCTTGTTGAGGGCGAAGAGGCAGAACTTTACAAGACATTTTATTCCGACATGGATTACAGGGTTGCTATATGCGGTGAGGATAAGCTTCCTAATATTGAGTTCCGTATAATGGATTCTAACAAGAATGTACTGTATTCCAATAAGGATAATAATTACAGCAGAACATGGGACTTCAAGCTGCAATCAAGTCAACAGCTTAAGCTGGTTGTCAAAGTTACCTCATTCAACCAGGCCGGAGATACTCCTGCCAGCGGTTGCGTTTCGATAATGTTCGGATTTAAGATAAAGAAATAGAAGTTATATCAATTCTGAAAATATGGGGATGTTACTTGTAATGTCCCTGTTTTTTATGTTTCAGTTTTGATGAAAGGTATCTTCCTGTATATGATTCTTTACATTCAACCATGCCTTCAGGTTTACCTTCATATACTACGTAACCTCCTTCTTCTCCTCCCTCAGGTCCAAGGTCAATTACCCAGTCAGAACATTTGATAACCTCCTGATTATGTTCGATGAGGATAACAGAGTGACCGTGTTCCACAAGAGCATTGAGTGATTTAAGCAGTTTGTTTATATCGTGAAAATGCAGACCCGTGGTTGGCTCATCAAAGATGAACAGGATATGTCCGCTTCCCCGTTCCTGGCTCAGAAAATATGCCAGCTTCACCCGTTGGCTCTCACCTCCCGACAAGGTGCTTGATGACTGCCCCATTTTAATATAACCCAATCCGACATCTGCCAGAGGTTTAAGCTTTTCAATAATCCTTTTCTCGTTTCTGCCGGGGTGAGAATTAAAAAACTCAATTGCATCATCGATTGTCATTTCGAGCATGTCGTAAATGTTCTTTCCATGATATTTCACATCAAGGATTTCCTTCTTGAAACGCATACCCCTGCAGTTTTCACAGGTCAGCTCCACATCTGCCATAAACTGCATTTCAACTCTTATTATTCCTTCTCCCTGACACTCTTCACAACGTCCACCGTCGATATTGAATGAGAAATGAGAAGCTTTGAAGTTATTCTGAACAGATGCCTGTTGTTCTGAGTAAAGTTTACGGATCTCATCATAAGCTTTGAGATATGTAACAGGGTTTGACCTGCTCGATTTGCCAATCGGATTCTGGTCAACCAGCTCAATACCTGTCAGTATTGCAATATCGCCGGTAAGATCAATGTACTGACCGGTTTTTTGATTATTACCGTCTATCCGGTTTGAGAGCGCCCTGTACAATATATCTGAAACAAGACTCGACTTCCCTGATCCGCTTACTCCTGTAACAGCAGTTATAGCGTGAAGAGGAAATTTCACATCGATGCCTTTAAGGTTATTTTCCCTTGCACCCTTTACCTCTATAAAATTGTTCCACTTTCTTCTTGCTTTGGGTAGAGGGATCTCAAGCCGCCCGCTGAGATACCCTGCTGTAAGTGACTTGTTTGAAGTTGTCAGATCGAGCCCCCCGTGGTAAACCACCTCTCCACCGAGCCTCCCTGCTTCAGGCCCCATGTCAATTATTTCATCTGCCGCCCTGATAATCTCCTCCTCATGCTCAACAACAATTACGGTATTGCCAAGGTCACGCAATTCCTTTAAAACCCGGACAAGCAGATTAGTATCACGCGGATGAAGGCCAATACTTGGCTCATCAAGTATATACATCGAGCCCACTAAATTGCTTCCGAGTGAGGTTGCCAGGTTAATCCTCTGCGATTCTCCTCCCGAAAGGGTGGAGGAGATCCTGTCGAGTGTAAGGTATGGAAGCCCGACATCAATCAGAAATCTCAATCTTATAAGTATCTCCTTTACCAGCCTTTCTGAAATCTTTGTGTCGTTCTCATTAAGAGCAAATCCGGAGACAGCATCGAACAGCTCTCCTACAGGCAGGGTAGTGAGTTCCTGTATTGATTTGCCTGAAACCTTTACATAGCCTGCCTCTTTTCTCAGGCGCGATCCTTTGCAGGACGGACAGATTGTTTTTCCACGGTATCTGCTCAGAAGTACCCTGTACTGTATCTTATATTTTTTCTCCTCAAGGTATTGAAAAAAGCGATCCAGACCATAGAAGTATCTGTTCCCCTTCCATATTAACTGCTTCTGCTCATCAGTAAGCTTGTACCAGGGTTTGTGCACAGGGAATCCGAATGATTCTGCATTGGCAATCAGTCTCTCCTTCCATTTTTTCATCGTATCGCCCTTCCAGCATACAATTGCATCTTCATATACCGAGAGATTGTGATTGGGTATTACAAGGCTCTCATCTATTCCGATGATTTTACTGTATCCTTCACAAGCAGGGCATGCCCCGATAGGATTATTAAAACTGAAAAGGTGTTCGGTAGGCTCTTCAAACAGGATGCCATCCTCCTCGAATTTATTTGAGAAACTTTCCCTGCGTATCCTGTTTTTTTCATGTATAACCACCTGACAATAGCCTCTTCCTGTCTGAAATGCTGTCTGAGCAGAATCGGCAGCCCGGCTGAAGTTGTCTGCAGAATGGCTTATTACCAGTCTGTCAATGACTATACTTATTTCCTGTCCCTGTTTAAAGGCTTCAAATGACTTAAGTTCATCAAGCTTAATTATCTCCCCTTCAGATTCAAGACGGGAGTACCCCTGCTTGCCAAGGAAAGAGAAATATTCTGCCTTATCAATGTTCTCAGGTATCTGCCCTGATGCAGTGATGATCACCCTGGTCCCTTCAGGGAGCGATGCAAGGAAATTAACAATGTCATCAACACTGTGTTTTTTTACCTCCTTTCCCGATACCGGAGAGATGGTTCTGCCGATACGGCCATACAGTAACCGGAGGTAATCATAAATCTCGGTCGAGGTACCAACTGTTGACCGTGGATTGCGGGTATTTACCTTTTGTTCAATGGCTATGGCAGGCGGGATCCCGCTGATGAAATCCACCTCGGGCTTATTCATTCTTCCAAGGAACTGCCTGGCATAAGCAGAAAGGCTTTCGACATATCTTCTCTGTCCTTCCGCATATATGGTGTCGAAGGCCAGGGAAGACTTCCCGGAGCCTGAAACCCCGGTTATAACTACCAGCTTATCTCTCGGAATGTTAAGTGATACATTTTTTAGATTATGAACCCTGGCCCCCTTGATTTCGATTCCCCCCTGCATACCAGATTAGTTAATTGGAATGTTAAAATTCAGTTAAAAGCCAAAAGTAATACTTTCAAATCAAAAAAATTCGTTTCTTTGTATTACTAATAATAATCAAACCAGGGAGGACCGCCTATAGTAATATCTCTACTCTGTTTAATTTAAAGAGTGAGTTATGAATAAAACGATTTCCGATTATGAACTGATAATGAGGTTCATAAAAGGTGAGGAGTCCTGTTTTGAACAATTAATCCACCGTCATAAAAACAAAGTTTTCGCGTATATATCTTTATATATCCGCGACCAGGCCCTTGCTGAAGATATTTTTCAGGATACATTCCTGAAGGTGATCCAATCGGTTAAAGCCGGTAAATATTCCGATAATGGGAAGTTTCTCTCATGGGTGATGCGTATTGCCCACAACCTGATTATTGATAATTTCAGGAGAGTGAAACAGATGAATACAATATCAAATGACAATTATGATTCAGATCTGTTCAATTCAATAAAACTGTCCGATGGAAATATCGAGAATGAGTTGATAAGGAAGCAGATACATGACGATGTAAGGGCAATGATAAGCTCTCTTCCCGATGATCAGAGAGAAGTTGTTATTCTAAGGCATTATGCCGATCTGAGCTTCAGGGAAATTGCCGATCTGACTGGTGTCAGCATAAATACTGCCCTGGGACGGATGAGGTATGCACTGATAAACATGCGCAAGATGATGAAGGATAAGAAGATCAGTCTGACTTTGAACTAACGGTACGGCGGTACGGCGGTACAGCGGTACAGCGGTACAGCGGTACAGCGGTACTACGATATTGATTTAGAAGTAATACCGTCGCACCATCGCACCATCGCACCGTCGCACCGTCGCACCATCGCACCGTCGCACCATCGCACCATCGCACCGTCGTACCGTCGCACCGTCGCACCGTCGCACCATCGCTCTGTCGCACCATCGCACCGTCGCACCGTCGTCCCGTCGCACCGTCGCACCGTCATATCGTCGCACCGTTGTACCGTCGTACCGTCGCACCTTTTTTAATATTTCTTACAATAATCTTTAATCCCTGACGTTTTCTAATAAAAATGAAAACGCCTATGGGTATAAATTCTACTCCTTTTATTTCTTATCATGAGATTGACGTTGAAAATATTGATCTGATTGATGATGCCTGGGGATTCAATAGTGAATTTCATGATGTACTTACACTGCTCCGGATGTTCAGAATAGAACCGGGAGAGCGTCTGACAAATAAGCTGATCGACAAAATCAGGTCAGACGATCGATGAAAAATTAAAAACACAGGAAAATATCCTGTGTTTTTTTTGAAAGTATCAATTTAAAATAATATCTTTGTGATATTAAAATAATATCATATGCTATGAAACAGGAATTTACTGTCAAACCCGTTTCGGGTTATCTGGTTCTGCTGATTGCATTTTTGTTCATTGGCGGGGCTATTGCCGGATTTGCTTTTCAGATAATCTGGCTTGGAGCAATTCTGACACTGCTGTTTATCTTCACAATTATCGGATTTACAGTGGTATATCCAAACGGATCATGTGTTATGGTCCTCTTTGGTGCTTATAAAGGAACAATCAGGGATAATGGTTTTTTCTGGGTAAATCCATTCTATATAAAGAGAAGGATTTCTTTAAGGGCAAGGAACTTTAACAGCGAGCCAATTAAAGTGAATGACAAGATCGGGAATCCTATTAAAATAGGTCTGGTTCTTGTATGGCGTGTGTCAGAGACTTACAACGCAGTTTTTGTTGTTGACGACTACCAGCACTTTGTCCTTGTTCAGAGCGATGCTGCGCTGCGTAAACTGGCTGGTTTATATCCATATGATAACTTTGAAGATCATGAAGCCGTAATAGCTTTAAGGAGCGGGGGTGAGGAGGTCAATAGGGAACTTGAGAGGGAGATACGTGAAAGGCTTCAGATTGCCGGTATTGAGGTTATTGAGGCAAGGATCAATTATATTGCATATGCCGAGGAGATTGCAAATGCAATGCTTCGAAGGCAGCAGGCTACGGCTGTGGTTTCTGCCCGATTCAAGATTGTGGAAGGTGCAGTATCGATGGTCGAAATGGCTCTTGAACAGCTTTCCAATAAGAAGATTGTTGACCTGGATGAGGAGAAAAAAGCAGCGATGGTAAGCAATCTTATGGTTGTGCTTTGCGGTGACCGAGACGTAAATCCGGTAGTAAATACCGGTACATTGCATAATTGAGATGAGTGAAAAGAAACCATTTGTTCTCAGGATTGATCCGGAGAAGCTTAAAGCTCTTGAAAAATGGGCTGCAGATGAATTCCGCAGCACCAACGGACAAATCGAGTACATACTCGATCAGGCTCTTCGAAAATCAGGCAGATGGAAAGCAAAGGGGAAAACTGATAATGAACTCACAGGTTGATAAAGTAAATGGAATGGCAGGCGGCAATGCCTGCCGTTTCTGTTCTTAACCTGCTCGATCCCAGATGTACAGGAATAAAATTTCTCCTGAGTGCTGCTGTTATCTCTTCATCGCTGAAATCGCCTTCCGGTCCGATCATTATTAAAGCATCTTCTCCTTTCCTGTACACCTCAGATATCCCGGAACGGTCTGAATTACTGCTGCAGTGGGCGATCATATTTATACCCTGCATGGAAGATGTAATAAAATCATTAAATGAGCATGGTTCATTTAGTACAGTTTTTATTGCTTTTATTGACTGTTTCATCGCCGAAACAATGATGTTATTGATTCTCTCCCGTTTAACAGATTGTTTCTCAGTGTTTTTACAAATCAGAGGTGTAATCTCGTCCATTCCGATTTCAACGCTCTTTTCGATAAACCATTCAAACCTCTCAGGATTCTTAAGCGGCGAAATAGCGATGTGGAGCCTGTAATTCCGTTTTTCGTAGCCTGACTTGATCTCAGATATCGAGATCATGCATCTTTTAGAGTCAGGTTCACTTATAAAACCTTCATACAGATTCCCGTTTCCATCTATAAGCCTGACTGGTGTCCCTTCTGTCATCCTCAGTACCCTTATGCAATGCTTCGATTCCTTTTCATCAAGGATAAAAGTCCTGCCGCTGATACCCGGAGCATAAAATATTTGCATATGAGTCAGTTTTTGTAAAATTATATAAATATGTTACAGGATATTATCTTACTTAGGATTCTTTGCGTTATTTTTAGACAGCACATTAGCAGGACATTAAGATAAAAGAGATGAAAATCGGCCTTCTGTCAGATACCCATGGATGGATACATCCGAGGCTTTTCGACCATTTTGAGGGTTGCGAAGAGATCTGGCATGCGGGAGATATCGGGAATATTCAAACAGCCGATACAATCTCTGCTTTCCGTCCATTAAGGGCAGTCTATGGAAATATTGATGATGCTATTGTGAGAAGGGCCTTTAAGGAAGATCTGCATTTCATGGCAGAGGATACCCGTGTATGGATAACGCATATCGGCGGGTCACCGGATCATTACAACCACCGGGTCAGGAGCAGCCTTACTGAGAATCCTCCCGATATCTTTATCTGCGGGCATTCGCATATTGCCAGGGTAATATACGATAAGAAGAAAGGTTTCCTTTATGTTAATCCGGGCGCTGCCGGATACAATGGATTTCACAAGTACATGACAGCCATCAGATTTCAGATTGACGGCACCAGTATCCATGATCTTGAACTTATTGAACTGGGTGAGAGAGGTAAGGCTGTTATCTGATTGCCTCTTCCTCTTCCGTACTCTCACTTGTCATTCTCCGCAGGAAGCTTGCCAGTCTGCCTTCTGCAGCGATCATATATGTATATGGTAGTCTGGTTGTTGCGTCAGGATGCTTCCTGTCATTGATCTTAATGTTTGTTATCAGTGAATTATAAACTGAATTTCCCGACTGGGTCATAAGCACACCTCTGAAGTATGAAAAATAATACCATGTTGCATTATCTGCTTTAAGATATATGTCGATCATATCGCCTGAACGTCTTCTCTGTATCTCAACATATCCGTCGACGTATGTGTTAACAGGCTGTGGTCCAATAAAACCTAAACCTATCTTGCCGCTTGAACGGAATGATGATGTCGGCTCGTTCCAGAATAATTTGACATCATTCAGCAGAAGCTCGTAGGTGAACTCTTTAGGCAGGTTTCTGGTGGAACCGAACAGATCAATATCCTCCTTAAGTTTTGCGGCGGCTGCCTCTCCTAAAAGATCCTTCATGCCTTTTGTATAGAGACTAGAGTTAAGGCTGACAGGACTCAATGCCGGCATCATTCTTATTTCATCAGCCATCATTTTAAGAGCTTCAGGTGAAAAATGGAAGTCCATGGCGAGTATTGCCTCAATATTTACGATTCCGGAATCGATCCTGTGAATGAAACTTCCCGCGCCTGCAAACCGGAAGAGATCATATTTTGCACCGAAGTCTAAATTTCCTTCTCCAGACATTACGCAGTAGTTTTTGTCAAAACTTATCATATTGCCATTGAGGCTCATATCTGCGAGTTTCCCGGGAGAAGTTATCAGGTATCGTCCCTTCTCTTTCTCGTAATACATATATCCGTTTGCATTAACTATCGGGGTATCGGTCCAGGATTTTTGTGCCGAAAGAAATGCGGGATAAATATGTACGGAATCGGTATTTATAAACGAACCGGATACAACCAGGTTGTCATTTATATCCCTGGGTTTATCGCTGACAGGTATAATTATCTTTCTTGGATCGAGGGTTGATTTAAACTTTATACTGTAGCTGGTTAAATTCGTGCAATTATGCACAATGCCTGCCGATCCGGTAAAGGTTAACAGGTCAGCTCTTGCAGAAAGGGCTACATCACCGGCAAAGGAGAATGCAGGGCTAAGCATGAATTTCTGGCTTTCAGGGATAAATCCTTTTGCTGTAGTGGTCATTGTATCAACAGCAAGCTCAGGAAATTTTATCTGCTGTATTTCTTTATTTTCGTCAATATAGTCGTAAACTGCACTTCCTGTATATCTTTTGGTTGATTCTATATCAATGTTGGCGGAATGTAATATATGTTTGTTATTGAGCGCTATAATGGAGTTCTGCATTGTTTCTATCCTGGCTCTTCTGTTGATAACTATCTTTCCGCTGTCAGGCTGGATCAGGGCATCTGCAGTATGGATGTAATTTATGTTCTCAGCCTCAATTATTTCTTTATCCAGGTTATAACTACCCTTCCAGGAGGAGAATGATATAGTGTCGGTAAGGCTGTTGGTTGCAAAGAATGTTGGTTTATCAAGGTCGTAAAAGCTGAGTCGCAGCAACTGGTCTGCTGTTAAGAGCGGACTGTTCAACTTGCCTTTCTGCTCCATATTAAGAATCCTGGTCTGCATGTCATACGCAAAATCAGTCATGGTGCATATATATTGTATCTCAGGGAATTTCACCATCGATGAATCAGTGTTCAGTCTGAATTTTGCAATCCTAATATCAAAGTTTATATCAGTATTTGTGTTTTCAGCAATAAAGGAATATCCGCTTGTCGACCGCGATTTAAGATTATAGTCGGAGGTATCTGCCCTGATTGAATTTGAAGAAAAGTTGAACTGATCTGATGTTATCCTCGAATCAGTCATGTCAATTGCTCCTGAGGCCATAAGCCGGGCAGGAGTCATAGTTATTGACCCGTCAAGTGTAGTTCCGTTCTCGAACATTTCAAACTTTTTCCCAATGGCATTTGATGCGATCCATTCATCCTCTTTGCTCAGCCATTTGACAGACACATTCTCACTTGTAAGAACAGGGAACAGACCGGCTGCATCTCTGTCAATTCTGAATGTTTTAGCTTCAGCAATCATTGAGTCAGGGTAGAAATGAAATTCATCTGCCACTGCAGTCGAAGTGAGTCTTTTTAATGTACCACTACTTATCAGTCCCTTGTTACTCATATTGATATCATCAAAAACTCTTCCTTTGTTTTCATAAACATCTATACCCTCCTCAGGAATTATCATTTTGAAACCTAATGAGTTGTCTTCCTGTATCGAAAGGAATTGCTTCATTGGTTTGAGGATATTACCTCCGTAAAACAAACCTGAAAGGTTCAGATCCTCATATGTGTAGTGGTCGATATTCTCATAGGTAAAAGGGTCAACTTTAAAAAAGAAGTCTTTTTGCAGGTAGACATCTTCAAGACCTGCAATTTTATCATAGAAGATATAGGAAAAGGTTAAGGCATTGATAATAGGATATTGTTTATAGCTCTTCAGTCCTGATTTATTATACGGGTCATCAATATAGAGTTCGGCTGTACCAAGTTCAATGAGGTTATTGATGGTTTGAATTTTAGGCATGCCATACATATCCTTCTCCCCGGTTTCTACCGATATCCTGATCGAATCGATTTTCTGAAGCCTTATCTTAAAGGTATCATAGCTGAATGAAAAGTTTTTTCCAAATACTGTAAAAAGCCCTGCTTCAACAACTCCATCAAAATGAAAGCTTCTGTTCTTTTCAATTACCAGTTGCCTGTTGTAGGGGAAAATAGCCACTCTCTGTGTGTCGCTGAGGAAGACTCCGCTCACTCCGTTGACCGTAAGGTTATAGTTGTTCAGATCGAGAACTGCGTTATCAAGCGGTGCTTTAGTTGAACTGACTATGCTGATAATATCATAATCAATTCTTTTGGCATAGGAATCGAGATAGTCTTTTGTCTTCTGCTTAACAGTCACTTCATTGTTGGTGCGATCATAAAACAGAAAACCCTTGGTTGCCAGATCCATACATAAACCTGTCACCAATTCAGGGGGTTTATTCAGCCATCTGGCAAATTCAGTTACAGGGAAAGTCTCCGAATAGAACCATTCAGCAAACTTGAGTATCTGGTTCAGGGGGTGGTAATCATCCATTCCCATGAGTTTGAAGAAATCATCTGTATTGAAAAAAGATACAGATTCGAACAAAGCCTGACCATGTGCTGCTCCCCTGGATCTTGACATGGTGATCTTTGATTCATCCATATTCCAGGTCAGATATTCAAAATACATATCAAGATTATGGAAGGAATTAAAATACGGGCTTTTTGAGATGGGATTATTTGTCCTGAAGAGGTTTACCTGCCTTGTTGAAGCAAAATATGAGAATCCAAGATTGGAATGGAAAATTGAATCTTTATCAAGGAACAATGTCATGGAAGTTTCCTGGCTGTTGAGTCCTGTTTTTGAGAACAGGAACTCTCTTGAACTGATTTTAAGATACAGAGTATCATTTCTGAACAGATTAATCTTTGCCGGAGTAAATTTCTCGCCTGTCCCTTTAACATTTGCTCCTTCAAAGGATAGTCCGCCCTCATAATCGACTCCTTTGTGCATGTTGTTGATCTTAAACTCTTTTGTGTATGTTGTAAACTGCGGGAAATTTGCTTTTTCGGGAGAGCTGAAACTCGCTGCCCTGTCAGAAAGGGAGCCGTAAACAGGTTCCTGGAAATAAGTGCTGTGACTGAGTTTTACTGAATCGAGAGTGAAATTGTTTCTTGTTATATCAATTGAGAATTCCCCTAAATCAGCGGATACATTGTCCCTGGTGTATCCGGCCTTTTCCCAGGTGATCAATCCTTTTGTTCCTGAAAAAATCTGAATATCAGGGAAGTACATGCCTGTAACATTGTAAATTTCTGTACTGTCCTTCTGTGAATAGCAGGTAAGTGTTGCGTTGGTCACCGAAATATAATAAACAGTGTCGTGCAGGAACTTTAGTTCGCTGTTCTTGACTTTCCATTTTACACTTCCCGATTCATAAAGGATATTCTGCCTCAGCATGGACCCGGTATTTTTGAAATACCTGTGGAGATTGTCATTTGAGACCCTGGGCATGAATGCCATTTCACTCAGACCTATAATCCAGTTATTAAAAAATGTTTCATCTATCTTCTGCTCAACAAATGTATTCAGGGTAAGAATAAAGTCGTTGAAATGAGGCACCGGCCTCATGTACCTCGACGACATCTGGCTTGAGACATCAATGATCCTGACCATGCTTTCCTTACTTAACGCAGCACTGTCCCATTTGGAGACAAAGGCAGTCAGATTAGCAAGCTGATCAGGCTTAAGATTGGGACCCATAAATGATATCAGTTCCGCTCTGAAAGTCTCAGGAGCACCCGTAAAGGCGCTTCTGCCCTGTGGAAATAAGCACAATGGCAAACTGATAAATAAAAGGAGACTGAGAAATGCCTGTTTCTTTAACATGAGAATCTCTTATTGTCAATCTCTTCAGACTTCATTAAGAAAACCGGGATCTTACTTAAAACAATCTGTTAATAAACTGTCACACTGCTTCTACAATTGCAGTGAAGTCTTCTTTATTGAGAGCAGCGCCGCCAATCAGTCCGCCATCAACATCAGGCTTTGAGAATATCTCTGCAGCGTTCGATGGCTTACAGCTTCCTCCATAAAGTACAGGCAGTTTTTTTGCACATTCATTACCATACTTCTCCTTAACCATGTCGCGGATATATTTATGCATCTCCTGTGCCTGATCGGGAGAGGCTGTAAGGCCTGTTCCAATAGCCCACACAGGTTCGTATGCAATAACAATCTTATCCATCTGTTCAACAGAAAGGGGGAAGAGGCCCTCCTCAAGCTGTCTTTTCACAATCAGAAAATGCTTTTTCTCTTCTCTCTCTTTCAGGACCTCCCCACAGCAGAATATCACTTTCAAACCGCTGTTTATTGCCAGCAATGTCTTCTTATTCAGAGTCTTATCATCTTCATTATAATAGCTTCTTCTTTCTGAATGACCAATTATTACATATTCTGCACCTGTGCTTTTTACCATCCATGCTGATATTTCACCGGTAAAAGCTCCTGATGCTTCCGATGCGCAGTTCTGTGCTCCAAGCGCTATTTTTCCGTGCTTTAGTATCTCATGTGCACCAGCCAGGTGAATGAAGGGAGTGCAAACAATTACTGTGGCTTTATTTGATGGGTTTTCACTGAAATATTTGTCAATTGAGCTTGCCAGTTTAAGTCCTTCAGCCAGGTCCATATTCATTTTCCAGTTACCTGCTACGATTTTTTTTCTCATAAATCTTTATGTTAGTGAAAGTTAAGTATTTGTAGATTATTTAATGAAGAAGAATTTATAAATATTGATACCGAATATAAGCAAAATTAACAACAGGGAGCCACTCAGTGTTAAAACTATAAAGGAAGCCCTGGCATTATTCTTTATTTCACTCTCTTTGCCGGAACCAAGGGATATAAACCACTCTTTTTGAGGAAGGGTTGCCCATGACCATTTGCCTTGAATAACTCCCTCTTTCAGCAGCATGTATCCGGGATTTGCCCTTATCATAGTTTTCAGGGTTATTTCATCTACTGTGCAAAAATTCAATCCGTTAAGGTAATTTTGCAAATCATCAGATGAGGTTGCCGTCAATATGTAGAAACTTATTCCGGTTTCATTCATGTATCTACCTATGTCAAACCCTTCTGACAGATGAGAAGAGTCTGCCTCATTCAGTTTACCTGATATCATGAACAGGGAATAACCGTCATCAGCAAGTATCTGGTTAGTAAGATCCACACCATTGATATCTGTCAGGCTGAAATCATGTACAGGAGGCTGATAACCCTTTTTAAGGAGGACTGTTTTCTGGTCAACAAAAAGCCAGCTGGTATCATCAGCCGGATAATTCTCCAGTGTAAATTCTCTTTGTTCGCCATCCTTTTCATATATGAAGGTGGAAATATATTTATCCGGTTCAGCTCCTTCCGGAATTACCATCTGATCGGCAATTTTTACTCCCGTTTTATATGGAAGGAAATCGATCGCAGGAAGAAATCGCAGGTTGCCAAGGCAGAAAAGAATAAATATGATTGCGAGAGAACCTGTTATTATCCATTCAGATGATGATCTGAAGATATTTGTTACCTGTTTTCTTCCTGTGAATATAATAACAGCAAGAATTATCATAATAACATTTTTCCAGAATGTCTGCCAGTTAGTCAGATGTACAGCATCGCCGAAGCATCCGCAGTCTGAAACCGGGTTTGTGAGGGCCAGGACAAATGTAAGCGGTGTAAAGACAAGCATCAGAAGCAAGATTATCCAGGTTCCTGTTTTAAGTCTAATCCCTGTGATCATTGCAAATCCTGCAATAAATTCAGTGGTGCAAAGCAGTATTCCCAGCGGAAGACTCAGCCAATCGAGCCAGGCCATATTGAAAGCCACAAAATAATCATGGAATTTGTAAGCCGAACCCAGCGGATCAACAGCCTTGACTATTCCAGAAAAGATAAATACCAAACCTAATATTATTCTGCCTGAGTATCTTAATATTTTCATGTGATCAGTTTTCTAGATATTATTAGTTGCTTTATCATAGAGAATATCTCATCAGGTGGCAGCATGTCTCCTTTTTCATTGCTGCAATCAACAACTGCCTGTCTCTCATCACCAATAGCTACTCTCAGGTAAATATCTCTCACTTTTCTTTGAAATTCGAGACTATCCTCATGTATATCCCTGGTGCCGTTAAGATAAGTGCGATCTTCACCTGTTCTGGATCCTGACAGTTTTTTTTCAGTAAAGTACCGGGGTACATCAAGAAAAATATTCAGATCGGGCCGCGGTATTGAAAAGTGGTTGAATTCAAGCGATAGTATCCATTTCATCAGCTTATCCTGCTCATCTGAAGAATCAATTTTGGCGCACTGGTAAGCAATATTTGAATAGGTATATCTGTCGAGAAGAACTATTTTACCCATTGCAAGCCAGTTAATTATAATATCAGCAGCATCTTTTCTGTCGCCTGCATAAAGCATTGCAACAAGATAAGGGTCAACATCATCAAGCGATCCGAATTCTCCCCTGAGAAACCTTGCAATAAGCTCTCCGAACCAGGGAGCATCAGTTCTTGGAAAATGAAGGTATTCGCATTTGTATCCCCTGCCGCTGAAATATTCTTTTAATAATTTTATCTGTGTCGATTTGCCGGCGCCATCAACTCCCTCAATAACAAAAAGCTTCATTAAATCATCGATTTCTTAAGCTACAAATGTAATAACCTTAAAATTAAAATCACTAAATTCGGCTGTTAAAAGAAGCATATTTGGATAAGCCGGGATATATTAATGCAGGGGGTATACTCCTCGATCTGAAGGTTCCTAAAGTAATGGGCATCCTGAATATTACGCCCGATTCATTTTATACAGGAAGCCGTTATAATAGTGAGGAAGAGATTCTGAAAGCAGCAGGTAAGATGATTCAGGATGGAGCTGATATCATTGATGTCGGAGGTTATTCAAGCCGTCCGGGTGCAGCTGAAATATCTGTTGAAGAGGAGGGAAGGAGAGTGCTTGCTGCAATTAAGCTGATTGCACATGAATTTCCGGGAACTGTAATATCAGTTGATACTTTCAGGGCGGAAATTGCAGCTGAAGCTGTTGAACGATGCGGTGCACAGATGATAAATGATATTTCAGGCGGAGATGCTGATGCAGAAATGTTCAATCTGGTGCAAAAACTGAATGTGCCTTATATCATTATGCATATGAGGGGCGATCCCCGAACAATGCAGGATAATCCGGTTTATGATGATGTTGTGGCCGATATCCTGAAATGGTTTGGTGAGAGGATTTTCCGGCTCAGGTCGGCAGGGGTGAAGGATATAATTATCGATCCGGGTTTTGGTTTCGGAAAAACAATAAGTCATAACTTTGACCTTTTAAACAGGCTTGGAGATTTTTCTGTTGCAGGACTTCCGTTGCTTATAGGGGTCTCAAGAAAATCAATGATCTGGAAAACACTTGACATTACAGCTGATGAAGCGCTTGCCGGAACAACTGTACTTAATACCATTGCACTTTTGAAAGGCGCTGATATTATAAGGGTACATGATGTAAGGGAGGCTGTTCAGGCAGTTCGTCTTTTTTGCAGAATGAAAGAAAAAGGTAATGTAAGCAATTAAAGTATTATTTTTAAATTATTTTATATATTCTATGCCTTTTCATATTACTATTCTGGATATTGTTGATATAGTGCTTGTTGCTGTAATATTGTTTCAGCTTTACAGGCTCATCAGAGGTACTGCTGCCTTCAGTATCTTCCTGGGGATATTTGTCATTTACATTACCTGGCTTGTTGTAAAAACACTTAAAATGGAACTTATAAGTGCCCTGCTGGGTCAGATTATAGGTGTCGGAGTGATAGCTCTGATAATTGTCTTTCAACAGGAGGTCAGGCGATTTCTCCTGGTACTCGGGAACAGATATATTACCAGGAGCAGGTTCTCGTTATCAAGGATCTTTTCTAATGTAAGTGAGGAGCAGGATACCCCTGGTATTACTGAAGAGATTGTGCGGGCATGTGAATCGATGGCATCAAAAAAAACAGGTGCATTGATAGTGATAGGAAGAAAAAGCAGCCTCGATCTTTTCACTGAAGGAGGGGAGATACTAAATGCAAGGATAAGTTCTGAATTGCTCGAGACCATTTTCTTTAAAAATACACCTTTGCACGATGGCGCAGTACTTGTTGATGGAGGTGTTATCATGGCAGCCCGTGTCCCTCTGCCCATAACCGACCATGTAGCAATACCTCAGCACTTTGGTATGCGTCACAGGGCAGCTGTGGGAATGTCGGAACATTCAGATGCGATTGTAGTGGTTGTTTCCGAAGAGACCGGACATATAACAGTAGTGATCTCAGGGGAGATCAGGGAGAATATTACTCCCAATGAGCTGAGGAATGTATTGCTTACCAGGAAGATACGATAAAAAATATGATTACCATGCGGTCTGAATTTCTGCGGCTTAATACCCGTGATTTTATCAGGGGACTTATAGTAGTTGTCATCTGTACATTCGTAACCGGTTTATACCAGGTAATTGCGAGCGGGGGCCAGATAAACTGGTTCACAATAAAACCAGTGGTCATTGCGGTTGTGGGATCGGCAATTTCATACCTTACCAAAAACCTGCTGACAAATTCGAAAGGCGATTTTATGAAAAGCGAACAAGATGGAAGTGATCCGAAAACCGGGACGCAGGTTATATGATATCCATTACCACCTGTTTGACCTGAGCCATCCTAACCTGCAGTCATTTCTGCTTCGGGATGATCTTATAACTAAAGACTCTGTACAAAAATTTATAGGAAAATTCCCCTTCATTTTAAAAGTACTTCCGTTGTGGTTCCTGCGCCTTTTCGCAGGTAAAACATCCGGGAAGGTAAAAGAATTAATAACCCGGCGTGCAGGCAGGATGCTGAACCTTCTCTCTATGATGGAAGGAGCCATTGAATATCACTTTCTTCTTGTGGAGTATTATCTGCTGAATAAACGCTCCGGTAGGGATGATCATCCTTTGCAAGGTTTCAGCAACATGGTGATCTGCCCTCTTATAATTGATTTCGGATACAAGGGAATGGAAAAACCAGACTGGTTCTATAATTTTCCACCTGCAAAACCTGTTGTAAAACAGGTTATTGATGTGCTTAATGCAAGCTATTTCTACTACAATTACGATATAATAATACATCCTGATAAGCCGGAAAAATTTAAGCTGATACCAACGGTCAGTAATAAGGAAAGCAAGTTCTTTGAGATATATCCTTTCCTGGGCATTAATACGGCCAATTATGATCTTGATGAGATAGCTGAGCTCTTTGATAAGTATTTCAGAGGTTATGAAAATGACCTTACTCCTGAAGAAAGGCGGTCTAAGCTTTTCAGAAAACTCGGAACTGCCAGGATAGATATTGAAGACATGATCTTCAGACGTAAGGAGAAGGATGAAACTGATTTTTACTCCTACCTTTTTGCCGGCATAAAACTATATCCGCCTCTGGGTTTTGATCCCTGGCCTTCACATGATGAAAAGGAACTTGATAAAGTGCGGTTCCTTTACAGCGAATGTATCCGAAAAGGTATACCTGTTACAGTGCATTGCAGCGACGGAGGTTTTATTACCTCTGTTGATTCAGTGACTTATACCAATCCTGCAAAAAGATGGAGCCAAGTATTGTCACTTCCTGAATACAGAAACCTCAGGATAAATTTTGCACATCTGGGTAACCAGAAAGATGGCAGAACTGACTGGAGGGAGACAATTATGGCCTCTGTCAAGCCTGATGGGAATGTTTATACCGACTGCTCATGCGTAACATCGGCGGTAAATGATTATGAGACAATAGGAAAGATCATGAACAGCAGTAATGAATCAAAAATCCTCTTCGGAACTGATTTCATAATCAATCTTATCTGGTCAGATTCATATAACCAGTATATCGAAAACTTACTCGAGACCTCACATCTTACAGCCCTTCAGAAAGAACTGATAAGTAAAAGGAATCCTGAAAAATTCCTTTTCGGATAAACTATTTCAGGCCGTAAAGTGTCAGTGGTTTGGCATCCTTTACATATATACATCAGAAGTTCTTAAGGATATCCATAACCATTGCCTCCTTGTCGGTATAGGATTTACCTTTGGTTACATTATCAATAATCTTCTTCTTGTCAGGAAAGAGTTTTGCCAGCGATCTTTCTGTAAGCTGACACGGATTTATTGTACCATTATCCGATATAATGTAATACTTGTATGTGGTATTGAACTCATCGAATTGCCTGCCTGGAGAGTAGGCCTGTTTGTAATCAGCTTCGATAAATTCTTTGGAGGGTACCTTAATAAGCTGATAGGGATCGTCATTTAAGACCTGGTAAAAAACATAATCGCCGGCATCCTTTTTGAGAAGCGAGCCTTCCATAGTCCTGAATATCAGATCATTATTACCGCTGCTTATAATTATCTCAGTTATCTTATTACCTGATAATGCAACCATCTGCTTCGTTTTTGGATGTACAAAGTGTACAGAGTTGCTTACGAGATCTATATTTGATTCAAGCTGAATATACTTATCCTGGTTACTGATTTTCAGAAAGGATATGAGTAAAGTATCAAAAAGCATAGGACTGCCCCTGATCCCTTTGTACCTGGTATCAAATCCGATTCCTCCGATCGAAGTGGCCGAGAGATTTGAAATTGCCCTCAGGTTTTCCTCGGCAGAGATCCCCTGCTGATAAGCATTTTTATTCTGTGCTTCGGCGAGGTAAACTGATGTGATTAGAGCAATATATGTAATCAGTATTCTCATCGTATAATTTCATGTCCTGATTCACAGCAGGTGAATTCACTGATAAAGATACAAATTATCATACTATGGCGGTCTATGAAAAGAAACTTTGCCATATTTGTGGTCGGATAAATTTTTTATCTGTGAATCATACTAAACAATATCACTGATTTGTGGTTAATCAGTTGTATCAGACTATCGAATGACAACACTATACGATCTTGAAGAGGGAGAAGAGGGTATTATTCTGAAGATCAAGGGGAGGGGCCAGTTCCGGCAGCGGCTATCAGAAATGGGCTTTGTTGTCGGAAAAAAAGTATCTGTGATCAGGAAAGCACCGCTTCGTGACCCAATAGAATATAAGATAATGGGGTATCATATATCCCTGAGAAACAGTGAGGCGCAACTGATTGAAGTTGACAGAAAAGGTACGGCCAGGGATTTCACACCCTCACAGGGAGTCCTGTTCAGTGAAGATGAGAATGGTTCCTGGATTGAAAAAACAAAACATATACAAATTGCGCTTGTTGGCAACCCCAATTCCGGAAAAACAACTTTTTTCAACTATGCATCCGGATCGAAGGAAAAGGTAGGGAACTATGCAGGTGTAACCGTCGACTCAAAAGAGGCCCGGTACAAACAATCGGGTTATACATTTTCAATTGTTGATCTGCCGGGTACATATTCTCTGAAAAGCTATTCCCCTGAAGAGATCTATGTCAGGAACTATATATTTGATAATAAGCCAGATATAGTAGTGAATATTGTAGATGCATCCAATCTTGAGCGTAATCTCTACCTTACCACCCAGCTTATTGACATGGGCTTACAGATGGTTATTGCCCTGAATATGCATGACGAGCTTGAGAAGAGAGGCGATATCCTCGATCACATCTCGCTTGGTAAGTTGTTTGGGGTTCCGGTTATGCCGACTGTCAGTTCCAGGGGCAAGGGTATTAGGGAGCTTTTTGATTCCGTAATTGCGGTTTATGAAAACAGGGATCCTCTTGTAAGGCATATTCACATTAACTACGGACCAGAAATTGAGAATTCTATTACTGCAATTCAGTCACACATAAAGGTTGAGGAGAACAGAAGTTTTACAAACATAATATCAGCAAGGTATCTGGCGATAGAACTGCTTGATAATGATAAGGAGTATTCTGAAAATATAACACGTTGTGTCAATTCCGGTGAGATAATTGATGTAGCGCGGAAAGAATACCTGAAACTTGAAAAACTTTACTCTGATCCTCTGGAGACAGTTATAACTGATCTCCGTTATGGATTTATTTCGGGAGCTCTAAGAGAGACTCTGAGGATTAATGCAAAGAAGAGGTTAAGCAAAACAAGTGTCATCGATAAGTATCTTACCAACAGGTACCTGGGTTTTCCTGTTTTTATGCTCTTCATGTGGATAACATTTTTTGCAACATTCAGGCTTGGAGCTTATCCAAAATCGTGGCTGGAGCAGGGAATGTTTCAGTTGTCTTCTTTAACGTCATCATTATTGCATGAAGGCATTTTAAGAGATTTTATTACAGATGGCATTATAGGAGGTGTTGGCGGAGTGCTTGTCTTCCTGCCCAATATAATCATACTGTTTCTATTTATCGCTTTCATGGAGGATACCGGTTACATGGCAAGAGCGGTGTTTATTATGGATAAAGTTATGCATAAGATAGGGTTGCATGGCAAATCGTTTATCCCTCTTTTCATGGGTTTCGGATGCAATGTGCCTGCAATTATGGCAACACGTATCATTGAGAGCAGGCGCGATCGCATGATCACCATGCTGATAACTCCTTTCATGTCGTGCAGTGCCAGATTGCCCGTATATATACTGTTCATAAGTGCTTTCTTTGCGTCAAATCAGGGTACGGTACTTTTCCTGCTTTATCTTCTTGGCGCTCTCTTTGCAATTATGTCTGCCCTTTTCCTGAGAAAAGTATTCTTCCGGAAAGAAGAGATACCATTTGTAATGGAACTTCCCCCTTACAGGGTCCCTACATTCAGGAGTATCATAAAACACGTGATTTTCAGAACCGGTCTGTATCTTAAAAAAATCGGGGGAGTAATACTTATAGCATCAGTAATAATATGGATATTAAGTAATTTTCCCAGAACAGTTTCATTATCAAAAGATTATACTGCAGTATTAAATGATATAGAGAACATTGAACCAGGCGATACTGTGAAGGACCAGGCTCTCAGGCAGCTTATACTGGAAGAGAACACTGAAAAACAGAGCAAATCTTACATGGGAATGATAGGACGTGCGATCGAACCTGTTATGAAACCACTGGGATTTGACTGGCGGTTAAGTGTTGCAATTCTCTCGGGAATAGCTGCAAAGGAGGTTGTTGTAAGTACATTAGGAGTACTGTTTCAGACTGATAGTGAAACTGCTCCTGCTTCGCTGGTTAATAAAATACAGTCACAGAAAAATCCGGCAGGTGAACCTCTTTTCACTCCGGTAATGGCATTCTCATTCATGCTTTTTATTCTGATATATTTCCCATGTATCGCAGTTGTAGCTGCAATACGCAGGGAGTCAGGAAGTTGGAAATGGGCTGCATTTGTTGTAATATATACAACAGGAATGGCATGGTTATTATCGTTTACATTCTATCAGTTAGGAAGCCTGTTAATGCTCTGATACAATCCCCACTGCCTCTTCAAGCATATTAATTGCCTTATACAGAACTCCTGCCTCACCGCGGAATGTTCCGGAACCTTTCGGTTCATTATCAACTGTGTACCATTCGTAAAATCCATTATTCTCCCTGACCCTTTGTATCATTGGTATCAGCTGAATGAAGCCAGAAAGATCACTGAGAAGACCAAAAGATAAAGATATCTCATCATAAATATGTTTTATAACATGTTTTATTCCAGGTATTCAATTTTCATACTGTAATCCCATCTGTCAAAATAGAGGTTTCCTCCGCTCCATTCGACCTCGCCTCTCTGAAAATCATATGGTTCACTTCTCGGGAATTTCTTTGGAGGATGGAGCCTGCCGGCTATTCCTTCATTAAGGATCATCCTGTATGAGTCGACTCCCGACATAAAGAAATTTTTCAGCGCTGTATTTTCCGATGCCTGCAGATCATATGAAATATCTGCAGGTACCCACCCTGTTCCCTCATAGTATATTTCGCACCAGTCATGAAGGTTTTTCCCGATTTCAGGCACCATCCAGCCACTCTGCCATCGTACGGGTATTCCTTTATATCTTAACATTGACATAAACAGGAATGTCTGCATACCGCAATCGCCTCGCCGGTTTCTGATCACATATTCAGGTATATCCGGCATAGTTGAATATTCCAGAGCACCGGTCCATGGTATATTCTCCTTAAACCAGGAATAGATTTTTCTTACCACGATTACAGGATTCTCCTCGTTAACTGCAATGCTGTCGGTGAGCTTTCGTAAATTGTCGGAGAAAGTTATCTGAGGCGGTTGTTCGGAAGTATATTTCAGGTGAAGCCTTGAATACCTGTCGTATGGCAATGGTTCAATGTTTTCAGGATTGAAATAAGCGGCAGACGACTGGTATCGGAATGATACCTTAAACACGGTTGGGGTTCCTTTTATTGCAGTAGCTTCCATATAGATTGTCCCGTGAATAGCCGTGTCAGGGGCAAATGTGAACTCATGCGAGGAGATATCGATAAGATCAACCTGTTTCTGTCTGGGATGGGTTGATTTCGGCCATGGCAGCCAGCATCTGATCACTTCACCGTCGGGAACAGCGTCGGCATCAACGGTCAGTGTGTAGTCAACCTTCATTTTAACCGGCACCAGCGGATCATTATTGTTTTCTGCTGACTTAATTACATCACCTGTGTGCCGGAGTCTGAATACAAGTGCCGGATCCACGGCATTTTCTTTAAGCCATCCCTGCTTGTCTTCATGAAATAGCTTCAATAGTCCGAGATTTGATACAGTCCTGTTGAAGTATCTCTTTTCGCCGTCAATAATTCTGTATTCGAGCCATCCTTTCTCTTCCCATGCACTTTTTTCTTCCATTGAAAAAGGTCCAATCCTGGCCTCCATCAGTTTTATAGCCTCCTCTTCGGATAAGGTAAAATCGAGTTTTATCCTTTGTGCCATATCTGCCAGTGAGTCAGCCTTTGTTATCAGAACCGGATCAGCCTTGCAGTTCTCCTTAATTGAATCAGCAAGGTTTAAAACCCTGTAAAAGTTCCCGGAATTGAATTCTTCCTCGATTACTGAGGCCATCCTGTTGCAATCAGGTTTTGGAGAGCAACCGGAGCAAATGATTGTCAGGATTAATATTAGCTGAAGCCGATTGTATTTCATCTGATCATTATTGTAACGGAAATTAATTAATCTTCTCAGCCATTGATGATCTGAAGCTGTAATTGCCAGATCTTACATGGAATACAGCATATCCGCTATCCATCTTTTGAAATTCCACCAGGTTCTTCTGTTCACTGTTCAGATCATTGAAAAGTACATCCTCCGGCTTTGAAGCAGGTACAAAGACGGTTGCTGCAGATCCTACGGGGATTTTTATTTCAGCGGTGAAACTGTCCCCTTCTTTTTTCCAGTTTATACCTGCCTGACCATAAGGTGTGATGTTGGAATATGATGCATAGGTTATTTCATCAGCAGGTTCGGGACGGAAGATAATGTGTCTGTATCCCGGATTGTCAGGATCAGTATTCATGCCTGCGAGCTTCCTGTAAAACCATACAATTCCTCCACCGAACATAGGATGGTTCCGTGAACCTTCTCCATCCCATTTTTCCCAGGTGGTAGTTGCTCCCTGTTCTATCCACCAGCCATAAGAGGGCTGTGTACGCTGGTTCATTACTTTATATGCTATATCTTGCATACCATTTTCGGAGAGTATCTCGAAGAAGAACTGAGTGCCAAAGATGCCTGTGTCAAGATGATATCCGGCTGCAATTATATCATTCTTCAGAGCATTTATGACACGCTCTTTCTGATCGGCCGGCACACCCATTTTAAGCGCAAATATGTTGCCTCCGTACAACCCGTATGAACCCTTTTCATTATCGAAGTACTTCCTCATGAATGCTGATCTTACTTTTTCAGACAGTTCATTGTAATATGACTCATCCCTGCCTTCACCAAGAGCTTTGGCAGCTTTTGCGGTAAGGTCAGAACAGCGCCAGAGATAGAAGGTATGAACCATCTCATCCTTTGGAAGTTTGTCGGGAGCTACCCAGTCGCCAAGGTTCATCCACCTGTTCGGCTTGTTTTTGTCAGGCGCCTGCGAGAACATAATGCCTTCATTATCTGTCCATGTCAGCATGTATTTTATATATCCCTTCATTCCTTCGTAATTCTCTTTAAGGAGCCGGATATCATTATAATGGAGGTAGTACTCCCATGGCATTATGTTCATTGCTGCTCCCCAGGCAACGCCTCCTCCGCATCCGGGTTGCCATGGCGCTCCATTCGGTACATAGCCGTTTGATGGATTCCGGGCACCCAGGATGTCGCGTATCCATTTGGTATAGAAGGTCTTTGAGTCGAAATTGTGCATTACAGTAACACATGCCACCTGTCCGTCGCCGGTATACGGAGACCTTTCCCTGTGCGGACAATCGCTTGCAATTCCGCCGTGCATATTATCAGTCTGGCTTCTCCACCAGATTTTGTTGATCGTATTGAAGAGAGGATTGGAACATTCAAACCGGCCGGTAGTTTCCACATCCGTATAAACTGCGTCGGCGCTTATCTGTTCCGGTTTTATCTCCCCCGGCCAGTTGGTTATCTCCACCTCCCTGAAAACGAACCATGTAAAGCGGGCTGAATAGGATTCAGAGTCAGAGCCCTTCATTGTATATGAATTGCCTCCTACATGTGACTCGCACAGGTATTTTATGTCGATCTTCCTTCCTACCTCACCTTTTATATTTCTGAGGTGAACCCATCCGGATATTTCTTCGCCGAAATCAATCTTGTAATGGCCATCACCCAGCTGTTCGATCTTCTTAGGAGAGAAGCTCTCCATCACTTTGTCTGCAGGAGACATCTGTGCCTTCATTATGCCACCCGGAGCCTTCTTCACAGCAGCTTTTTTCCATGCAGAATCGTCAAAACCAGGACTGCTCCATCCTGCCTGTTCAAGCTTGGCATCATAATGTTCACCATCATAAACCAGGTCCATAACTATGGGGCTTTCTGATACTTTCCAGCTATCATCGCTGGTGATGATGTTTTCAGTACCGTCAGTATACTTTATATATATCTGTCCCAAAAACCTGGGAGATCCGTATCCCTGTGTCCAGTAGCTTGCCGGATTGTAAAAGCCATTTCCGAGAATGGTGCCCAGAACATTTTCTCCCTGGCTCAGGAGATCATTGATATCGTATGTCATATACATTACCCTGTATTCCCGGAAATTGTTTTCTGTCATTACACCAATATCGCCAATATCGTCTCTTTTTCCATAAAGAGTCACATTCGGCGTCAAAACATCAGCGCTGACCTTTTTTCCGTTGACATAGAACTCGAAAAAGCCGAGCCCGGTTACATATGCCCTTGCCTGAGCAACTTTCTTATTGATATTCAGTACTTTTCTGAGCATGGGTGCGGGAGGAGGAACCTCATCTGCAGGAGACTGCCCTGGTATAACCAACTGTCCCGGCCGCTTTGGAGAGCGAGGCCGATCAAGCGGCAACTCACCCTGCCACGGAGCGCCTATCCAGCTGGCTTTCCACTCATCTGCACTGAGTAATCCCATGCTCCAGAAAGCCGGTTCACTCCATTCAGATCGCTTGCCATCCCTGTCCCATACCCTTACCTGCCACCAGCAATCCTGACGGGATTTCAGCTTTGCTCCATTATAAAGGATGTTTACCGATTCGAGTGAGATTACCTTTCCGCTGTTCCAGAGGTCTGCCTTACCTTTCAGAAGAGTTTCCATGCTGCCGGCAACCCTTATTTCCCATGCAGTCTGCATCTGGCCATTATCATTATCCTGAGCTGTGTTTATCCATGAAAGTCCTGGGTTCAGGATATCGACAGCGATCGGATTGCGAAGGTTCTCGCATGTCAGACTTCCGGGAGTGATTATTGCATTGAGAATTCCCGGAAAGAGAAGAAGCAAAAACACCGGAGTAATTAGTTTTTTCATAAATTAAGCATTGATAAATTGAAGATATAAATCTAAGAAATTATAAGCAGTAAGAATCAGGTTGGCATTCAACATTTTCAGGTTAATATAAAAAGGCTGGCTGACCAGGGAAAGCTGGTTGTGGCAGGGCCTTTGGGGAAGAATGACAGAACATACAGAGGAATTTTCATCCTGAATGTTAATACAGTTGAGGAAGCAGGTATTCTTCTCAATTCAGATCCGGCTGTCAGAGAGAAGATATTCGATGCTGAAGTTTTTAAATGGTATGGTTCTGCCGCTCTGGAGGAATACCTCGATGCTGCCGGGAAGGTTGGAAAGTATACGTTTTAGTTACTTTATTATCAGTCCTTCTTCCATCAGGATATTATAGAAATAGCCGTATCCGAAATCTTTATCAAGCGCTATCCTGCCTTCAAATGTAACTGTCTCTCCAACTGAAGCTATCTGGCTGGTAGTAATTGTAAGATCAAATACACCATCAGTTTCGGTACCATCCTGAATGTGAATCCAGTTTTTCTCCATGATTGCCTCATTGACTTTGGTAACTACTCCTGTTACCCTGATTTTTTTTCCTGATAATGATTTTTTATCGGCAACAAGTTTCCCGATAGTTATGCAATCGGAACATGGCTCAACTTTAATGTCAGCTTTTACAGGAACCGGCTGCATTGGAGATTGTTTTCCGGTCATCATGCCAGACTGCTCCTTCTCTTCAAATGATTCCTTTACAAGCGGACCGGACTTGGGTCCTTTGCATGATATAATCAGCAGTGAAATTGCAAGAGATATTATAAGCTTATTCATTCTGTATTTTGAATTTGATTTTTAATGATATTATTTAATATATAACACAGGGGCTGTTGAAAAAGACGAAATCCATTAACCGCGAGGTCGCTAAGGTTGTACGCTAAGATCGCAAAGAGCTGAAATGTATTGTTTTAACTTTGTGTGCTTTGCGCCTGCTTTATGTACTTTGCGGTTAAAAAGGTATTATTCAACAGCCCCTGTGTATGTGCTTTTGACAGTCCTGTAAGATATCTGGAACCAGTTCCTTCTATTTTTTGGCTGCCGGATTAGGATGTGCAATCTTTGCCAGATAAGCTTCAAATTTGAACTCCTTGTGGAAGGGGTTCTCAGGATTATGGCATGTAACACACACTTTCTGATCAGGAAGGATCAATCCATTCTGCAATGCAAGTTTCTGGTTCTTCATGATAGTGGGTGATTTGTAAGCGCTGCCCGGACCGTGGCATGATTCACATGAAACTCCTTCAGTAGCAAGTATGCCTCCACGGAGGTTAGCGGCTACTGTATCATAAGTTGAGTGGCATTTAAGGCACTTTGGTTCTTTTGAAGCATCAGCTATGCCGTTCTTTTTTGCATAATCAATTGAAGCCTGGTTTGTAAGAGACTTCAGTGCTTTTGAGTGTGGATCTGCCTGCCATTTTTTGTATTGCTCACCTGTGGCAGGTTTATTGTGGCACACTTTGCATTTATCAGCGCCTATATACTTATAAGTTTGAGCTGAGAGCGTCCCTGCAATAAGGAGAGACAGGCCCATTACTAATAGATTCTTTTTATTCATCATGGCGTTTTAAGTTTAATTGGCTTCTTGTTTTAGTTTGTTCAAAAATAACAAAATTTTGATATCTGCAAATATAGTACAAAATGAATACCAGAAATTTCAAAACCTGATAAACACGATGAAATAATAATTTCCTGAAATGTAATATGCTTGAATTATTGAGGGGGTTTTGCTACTTTTGCCCCTTCAAAAAAATATCTGAGTTGGATCTGAGAAACGAAATCAGCAGGAGAAGGACTTTTGCAATCATAAGTCATCCCGATGCAGGAAAAACAACCCTGACGGAAAAGCTGCTCCTGTTCGGAGGCGCTATTCAGACTGCAGGAGCTGTACGAAGCAACAAGATAAGGAAAACAACCACATCCGACTTCATGGAGATTGAAAAGCAGAGGGGAATTTCCGTATCAACGTCAGTTATGGCTTTCGAATACAACAATTTGCGCGTCAATATCCTCGATACACCGGGTCATAAGGATTTTGCAGAAGATACTTACCGCACTCTCTCTGCTGTTGACAGTGTAATTCTTGTTGTCGACTCCGTAAAGGGAGTGGAGGAGCAGACACGTAAACTGATGGAAGTCTGCCGCAGGCGGCATACTCCGGTGATGATATTTATAAACAAAATGGACAGGGATGGGCTTAATCCCTACGATCTGCTTGATGAACTTGAAAAGGAGCTGCATATAGCAGTCTGTCCGTACACATGGCCAATCGGTAATGGCAAGCACTTCAGGGGGGTATATAATCTGTTCAGGAAGGAGATTCAGCTTTTTGCTCCCGATAAAAGCACTCTTCCGGAAAGTCTTCTATTTACAAGGGATATTCAGGATCCAAGACTAAAGGATTTTGTGGGAGAGGAGAATATCAGCAAACTATGGGAAGAGGTTGATTTCATTGAGGATATGTACGAAACTTTTAACATGAACCTTTACAGGGAAGGTTATCTTGCCCCATTGTTTTTTGGAAGCGCCCTTAATAATTTCGGAGTACTGGAGCTGCTTGAAACATTCCTTGAAATTGCCCCGTGCCCGGGTCCTGTTGAATCATCGGTGAGGCAGATTATGCCTTTTGAGGACCAGCTTACAGGTTTTGTTTTCAAGATACATGCCAATCTTGATCCTAATCATCGCGACAGGATAGCATTCATGCGCATCTGTTCCGGTAAATTCGAGAGAAACAAGTTTTATTATCACACCCGTATAAAAAAGAATCTGAGGTTTTCATCACCTGCCAGTTTTATGGCAAACAGCAAGAGTATTGTTGAGGAGGCATATCCCGGTGACGTTGTGGGTTTGTACGACAATGGCAATTTCAAAATCGGGGATACACTCACCGAAGGAGAGATTCTGCAATTCCACGGTGTTCCAAGCTTCTCGCCTGAGATACTTAAGGAGGTTATCAATAAGGATCCAATGAAGACAAAACAGCTCGAAAAAGGGGTATGGCAGATGACTGATGAGGGTGTAGCCCAGTTGTTTCTTCAACAGCCCGGTAACAGAAAGATCATCGGAACTGTTGGCGAGCTGCAGTATGAAGTGATAAGATTCAGGCTTGAACATGAGTATGGTGCAAAATGCAGTTTTTCTCCTCTTCCTTTCATAAAAGCCTGCTGGATAACAACCGATAATAAAAATGAACTTGAAGCATTCATAAAGAGAAAACCAGGGGCCATAGCGTATGACAAGGAGAATAATCCCGTATTTTTTGCCGAAAGCGAATGGATGCTCAAACTGGCAAGGGAAAACTTCCCGTCACTTACATTCCACGAAACATCGGATTTCAAGATCTGAAATCTACCCACACCGTGCGGGATCTTTTAATAGTCCGTGAATTATGTAACAATTGGTAATAATTATGTAATTATCTCTGATTTGCAAATTATATCTTTCCGACTTTAATAGTCACTCTTACAGGCATTGATGTATTTGATCAGGGTGTTTTTGGCATTAATCTCTGCAACGATACTTTAAAAAAGTTTGAAGCTTTATATTAAATATATGGTAAGCACCCGCTGCAAAATGCTGGTGAAGGAGGAGTTGAAGAAACTTGGACTTCACTTCATTGTTGATATGGGTGTAGCCGATATTATGGAAGATATTATACCTGAGCAACGTGAAGAAATCAGGGTTGCACTTCTCCGATCGGGACTGGAACTGATGGAGGATAAGAAATCCATGCTCATAGAAAAAATTAAAACAGTGATCATTGAAATGATCCATCATTCAGATGAACAGGTTAAGATAAATTTTTCTCACTATTTAAGCGAAAAGCTGGGCTACGATTATACATATATGGCTAACCTGTTTTCTGAAATTCAGGGGATCACTATCGAAAAATTCATAATCTCTCACAAAATTGAACGTGTAAAAGAGCTGATTATCTATGATGAGCTTACATTGACTGAAATTGCCTGGCAGATGCATTACAGCAGTGTTGCCCACCTGTCAAACCAGTTTAAGAAAAATACAGGACTAACTCCTTCGCATTTCAGAAATCTGAGGATTAAGAGGCGTAACCCGATTGAAGAAATAGGTAATAATACAACTGCTTTGTAACATGGAATCCTTATTGGATTAATCATGCCTGTCCTTAATTTCTCAAAAATTGCTTTTAATTTAAATAATAATGTATCTTTGTATAAGGGAGGCAAAGTTTTATCTATCTATCTATCTATCTATCTATCTATCTATCTGTTATAAACATATAATCCTGTTGAAGCTTCATATCAAAAATATGGTCTGTGACCGTTGTAAAATGGTAGTGAAAACCGAGTTGAGGAAACTTGATTTGCATTATGGCCCTGTTGAATTGGGTGAAGTTGATATCATGGAGGAGCTTTCCCCTGAGCAGATTGAAAGCCTTGATGCAGGGCTCAGGAAGAACGGTTTGGAATTAATAGATGATAAAAGAAGCATCCTGGTTGAAAATATAAAAACGATTATAATTGAGCTGGTACATTATACCGATGATCAGATAAAAATAAACCTGTCAGATTACCTTAGCGAAAAGCTGAATCATAACTACACATACCTTGCAAATATTTTTTCGGAAGTTAAGGGTACAACAATCGAGCAATATTATATTTCACACAAAATTGAAAAGGTAAAGGAGCTTCTGGTGTATGATGATCTCAATCTTACTGAAATAGCGTGGAAACTTCATTACAGCAGTGTGGCTCACCTGTCATATCAGTTTAAAAAAAAGACGGGGCTTACTCCATCACATTTTAAAAATCTTAAGATTAAGAATCGTATCGCACTGGGAAATGTGTGAATTATGAAAAATATTTCGATAATTGTGTAACGCATTTCATTCTCCTAAAATCTAATCTTTACATAATAATTTTCATTCACATTCTACAATGAATATACTTCTCAGCCAATTGCCATTGGATGACATTAAATATATGCGCTTGTGATGGTTATTAATTACTTGATTTTATAAAGCTGGCATAAGATATTTCTAATGGAAACAAACAGGAAAAACCGACAGGAATCGCGTTATGCCAGAAGCTTGATAGAAGCTAGCCGGGATCCTTTGTTTACAATCAATCCCGAAGGCAAAATTACTGATATTAACGATGCCTCCATTAATATTACAGATGTAACACGTGAGGATCTGATTGGAACAGATTTCTTTGACTATTTTACTGAACCTGAGAAAGCACGTGACATCTATAAACAGGTTTTTGAAGAAGGTTTTGTTGCTGATTTCCCGTTAACTATCCGCGATGGCAAACTTACGGATGTATTATTTAACGGGTCAGTGTATAATGATGAGGATGGAAATGTGCTTGGTGTGGTAGTTGTGGCAAGAGATATAACCGACCACAAAAGAATTGAAAAAGAATTGATTAAGGCTAAAATAATTGCTGAGCTGGCCACAAAAAAGTCAGAAAAAGCAAGAAACATAGCTGAAAGTGCTACAAAGATTGCTCAGGATGCTGTAAAATCAAAACAACAGTTTTTGTCAAATATGAGCCATGAGATCCGTACTCCCATGAATGCTATCATAGGATTTACAAAAGTGTTGTTGAGAACAGATCTGAGCCCTGTACAAAAAGAGTATTTGGATGCCATTAAAACCAGTGGAGAGGCTCTGACAGTTCTGATTAACGATATCCTCGACCTTGCAAAAGTAGATGCAGGTAAAATGGTATTTGAAAAAACTCCCTTTAGAATAGGGGCATCAATATCCTCAATGATCCATTTGTTTGAAGCAAAAATCCTTGAAAAGAATTTAAAACTGATTAAAAAATTTGATAAGAAGATCCCTGAAGTTCTGGTTGGTGATCCTGTCAGATTGCATCAGATTATCCTGAACCTTATCAGTAATTCAGTAAAATTCACAACAAAAGGAAAAATTACAGTGTGTGTAAGCTTAATGCATGAAGATGAAGGATCGGTAATAATTAAATTTTCAGTTGCTGATACCGGAATAGGGATATCAAAAGAAATGATAAAAAATGTTTTTGAGAACTTTCATCAGGCAACCAGCGAAACATCCAGATTGTTCGGGGGAACAGGCCTGGGCCTAGCAATTTCAAAACAATTGGTTGAATCGCAGGGCGGGACAATTACCGTAAAAAGCAAGCCTGACAGGGGCTCTGTTTTTAGTTTTATTTTACCTTTTGAAAAGACATCAGAAAAGTTCACAACCGAATTGGAGATAAGAGAGTTACGGGAAGAAGTCGGAAACCTGAGAGTTCTTGTTGTAGAAGATATTGCACTCAATCAGTTGTTAATGAAAACACTGCTGGATGATTTTGGATTTTATAGTGATATTGCTGACAATGGTAAAAATGCTGTTGAAAAACTACAGCAAAATTCTTATGACATAATTCTGATGGACCTGCATATGCCTGAAATGAATGGATTTGAAGCTACTGAGTACATTCGTAAAAAGATGAATTCTCAGATTCCCATCATAGCCCTTACTGCTGATGTTACCACATCTGATTTTAAAAAGTGCAAAGCTGTTGGTATGGATGATTATATTTCAAAACCTCTTGATGAAAAGCTATTGTACAGGAAGATAATCGATCTCGTAAAAGAATCGTTATCAGTTAAAAAAACAAAAAAGCCTGATGACACTGTAAAATGTATTGATTTATCTTATTTAACCGGTCGGACAAAATCCAATCCGGAATTAATGGCTGAAATGATTGAGCTTTACCTGAAGCAGACTCCTCCTCTGATAAGCAAAATGAAACATGGTGTCAATAATAAAGAATGGGATTCGGTTTACGATGCTGCCCATAAACTGATCCCTTCATTCTCAATTATGGGTATAGATAAGGAATTTGAAAACATGGCAAAACTGATCCAGGAATATGCCGGGTCGAAAAATCATGTTAATAAAATACAGGAAATGGCATTAAAGCTTGAGGCGGTTTGCACCCGGGCATGCAATGAACTGAAGGAAGAATGTAATCCGTTAAAAAATACCACAAATGCCTAACACAAAAAAGAACCTGATATTTCTTGTTGATGATGATGCTTTGTTTCTGAAATCTCTTGAAATTGAATTTTCAGAAAATACTAAATCTGAAATAAGATCATTTGTAACAGGAGAAGAGTGCCTGGCAAACATTTACCAGAATCCGGATATTATAATTTTAGATTACTATCTGAATAGTGTCAACAAAGATGCCATTAATGGTTTGGAAACGCTTGAAAAGATAAAAACAGCTAATATCCTGCTACCTGTTATAATGCTTTCCTCCCAGGATAAAATTGAAGTGGCTGTAAATTGTATGAAAAATCAGGCCTTTGATTATATAGTGAAGAGCGAAACGGCTTTTATAAGGTTGCAAAAAGCAATCACAACCATTTTTCATTATCAGAGAATAGAAAAAGCACTGAGCTGGTATATGGAAAAGATCTAAACTGGTCAGAACTGTTTCAGCAATATTCAATGATTTGATGAATAAGGTTTTATCTGTTTTCCTGGTCTTTCTGCTTTTCAATAGTTGTACTCTTTTAAGAATTCAGGAGTTCGGACATACTCCAAAGAAACCCGGCAGCTACCCAAAGTTCACCTCAAAGGATTATCTGACCGGGCTACTTGATGAATACAGGGCCGGGTATGATGTAACATTCTATGATCTGGACCTTCATATTGATCCTGATAAATATACTATCGGAGGTGAAGTAATTATCTGCTTAAGAGCTGTCAGCAGACTTAAAAATATCCGTTTCGACCTGCATGAAAACCTTCATATTGAGAGTCTGAAATTTTCAGGTAAGGAGATTCCATTTGTGAGAGAGGAGAGTGCAGTTATTGCTTCTCTTGAAGATTCACTCGTAGTTGGAACGACATATTCCCTTATTGTGGTTTATGAGGGGAAACCTGTAATTGCAAAAAATCCTCCCTGGTCAGGAGGCGTTGTCTGGGATCGGGATAAGAATGGCAATCCGTGGATAGGTGTAGCCTGTGAGACAGAGGGCGCAGGAATCTGGTTCCCCTGCAAGGATCATCTCTCTGATGAACCTGATAGTGTCAGACTCCGCATAACTGTGCCGGAGGGATTACAGGTGGTATCCATCGGAGTTCTTGAAAGCCATGTATCACAGCCAGGTATGGAGACTTATACGTGGAGAACGCATTATCCTGTTAATATTTACAATATAACCTTTTATACCGGCAAATTCAGCTATTTTACTGATACCCTGGCGACTGAAGAAGGTATCCTGAACCTTGAGTATTATGTTATGCCCGAAAACCTTCAAAGAGCGAAAGAACACTTCACACAGGTACCAGAAATAATCAGGATCTATTCAGATTGTTTCGGGCCATATCCATGGCTAAAAGAAGGATTTAAGCTGGTAGAGGGTCCATTTGGCGGGATGGAACATCAGACAGCAATAGCTTACGGAAGCGGTTATAAAAACTTTCCTGCACTTGGAGGTGACGATATGATAGTTCACGAAGCAGCTCACGAATGGTGGGGAAATGCTGTATCGGTAAGTGATTTCTGCGATATCTGGCTGCAGGAGGGATTTGCTACCTATTCAGAAATATTATATGTGGAAAGAAAAAAAGGATTTGAAAGTTCCCTTACTTATGCAAGTTCCTACATTGCTTCCATGATAAATAATAAACTGCCTGTTGCAGGCCCTCCCGACGTAAACTATTGGGATAACAGGGATAATGATGTTTATAACAAAGGGGCAATGGTTCTGCATACCATGCGCAACATTATTAATGATTCCCTGCTTTTTTTTGATATCCTCCAGACTTTTTACCGGGAACATGCAGCAGCATCGCATGTTACAACAGCTGACTTCATAGAGATCGTTGAGAGAAAAACAGGGAAAGACTGGGATAAATTCTTTGAGGCATACATTTATCGTCGGGAAGTTCCTGTTCTTAACCTGTGCTATGGCAAATATGATAGCAATAAGAACCCGGTTAACTCTGATTCAAAGAATGCCACATTTATTGCAGCCAGGTGGATAAATGTTCCGGACGGTTTTACAATGCCGATCGAAATGAATTGTAATGATAGTGAAGCTCCGGCTATATTTGAAGTATCAACAAATGCAACACTTTTTTCGCTTAAGAATAGTGTCTCATGTAATCAGTGGATATGCAACAAAAGGCTGTCATACTTTAAAACAATAACAGATAAAAATCTTCTTAAAGAAATATTGTGAGCTGCCCTGCGCCCTGCGCTAATAGCTCATAGAAAACATACTAACTACTATCTACCAGCCTCAGCCATAAGCCATCAGCTAATATGTGAATGATGTAATAATTTGATAAAGTTGTGTAACACTTATTCAGGTTAAATAGTAAATCTTTGTTCTGTAATGAGACATTCAAAACAGAACATGGCACTGACTATGCCGCTTAACCGGGACCTGCTATCCGAAAATTCCAGCTCAGATTATGTCCGGATGGATCTACCTGTCTTATTATGACAAAATTTAAACCTGTTCTTAAAGTCAAAAAAATTCTGCTGGATCAATCCTTAAAGATCAGTGAAAAAACGATAGCTAAAACAGCAGAGGCAAACAACTTTCTTACAACGGTTGCTGATGTTTTTCTTTTTTTGTTACGTGTTGTTAAAGAGACTTTTTCAGGCAACTTTGAATTCAAAGAGTTCTTTCGTCAGTGTTTTCAGATCGGTTATAAATCATTGCCTCTGGTCTCAGTAACCGGTCTCATCATGGGTTTGGTACTTACTATTCAGTCGCGCCCGGTACTCGTTGATTTCGGAGCAGTTAACGCACTTCCCGGAATGGTGGTGGTATCTCTGATAAGAGAGATAGGACCTGTTATAACGGCACTTATATGTGCAGGGAAGGTTGGTTCGGGTATGGGAGCAGAATTAGGGTCAATGAAGGTAACTGAACAAATTGATGCCATGGAAGTATCTTCAACAAACCCTATGAAATTTCTTGTTGTCACAAGAGTGCTGGCAGCAACACTTATGATCCCTTTACTTATCTTATATGCAGATGCTTTAGGTATTATGGGGACGTGGGCAGGTGTAAATATTAAAGGCAGCGTATCGTTTGTTTTATTTTTCTCCCAGGCATTCAGCCATATTGATTTTCTGGATTTTTTACCGGCAGTCATAAAATCTTTTTTCTTCGGAGCAGTGATAGGGCTGGTCGGATGCTATAAGGGATACAATGCAGGGCGAGGAACGGAAAGTGTAGGTGTTGCTGCCAATTCTTCCGTCGTGTTAGCATCACTTCTGGTGATAATTGTTGATTTGATAGCAGTGCAAATTACTGATATGCTTGTATCATGAACTCAGCTGAAAAACAAACGGGAAAGGAAGCTTCATTAAAAACGATAATCGGGGAACCGGTAATCGAAATTAAGAATCTGAAGAAATCTTTCGGCGAACAGGCGGTGTTGGTAAATGTCTCCCTGAAGCTTTTCAGTGGCGAGAACCTTGTGGTTGTTGGTAAATCCGGTTCCGGGAAATCTGTACTGATAAAATGTATAGTTGGCTTGCTTAATTCTGATGGAGGAACAATCAATGTGTTTAATAGAAATGTGAATACATTAAACAGAAGGGAGTTTGGAAAATTGAGGCAGAAGATCGGATTCCTCTTTCAAAGCGGCGCGTTGTATGATTCAATGACAGTAAAGCAGAATCTGGAGTTTCCACTGAGAAGAATAAACAGGGATTTTAATGAGAAAGAGATTAAAGAAAAAGTAAATGAAGTTCTCGACAATGTTGGTTTGACCGAGGCATTGAATAAGATGCCTTCCCAGCTTTCCGGAGGCATGCGTAAAAGGATAAGTCTGGCACGCTCCATCATCCTGGACCCTATGATAATGCTGTATGACGAACCCACAACCGGACTTGATCCTGTTACTTCCGACGAAATCAGTACACTTATTAATGATGTTCAGAAAAAATACAATACCTCTTCACTGATCATCACTCATGATATTAAATGTGCCATTAAAACTGCAAACCGGATTGTAATGCTGCAGGAAGGGGTGGTATATGCGGAAGGAAACCCGGTGGATTTTGAAAACTCATCTGACCCCATGATTAAATCTTTCTTTATGTAGAATGAAAATAACTGAATCAATATAAGCAAAATGGAAACGCACACACAGAAATTCAAAGTACGGTTAGGGCTCTTTGTTGCAGGGGGATTGACCCTTTTTGTGCTTGCCATATTTTTAATAGGTAAACAAAAAAACTTATTTAATCCTGTATTTAAACTAACAGCAAATTTTTACAATATAAGCGGATTGCAGGTCGGAAATAATGTCCGCTTCTCGGGGATTAATGTTGGTACGGTAGATAATATCCGGATCATCAATGATTCAACTGTAAGAGTGGATATGCTGATAAAAAAAGAGATTAAACAGTTCATTAAATCAGACTGTGAAGTAGGAATAGGATCTGAAGGACTTATTGGCGACCGTATGCTGATAATAACTCAGGGAAGCACAGATGCACCATTAGTTAAGGAAAATCAACAGCTTGATTCTGTGGAACCTGTTGAAACAGATGCCATAGTGGCAAGTTTGCAGATAACGGCAGGCAGTGCCGAAATTATTGCAAACCAGCTTGCAGAGATTGTGACAAAGATGAATAGCGGAAAAGGAACACTTGGCAGATTAATTCATGATACGCTCATTTCATATAATCTTCGTGCGACTATGGAGAATGTTAATACTGGTACCCAGGGAATAGGTGAAATTATTGAAGCAGCAAAGCATAATATCCTTTTCAGAGGATATTTTAAAGGGAAGGCAAAAGAAGAAAAGAATAAGGAAAGAGATTCTGTTGAAATAATGACACCTGGCAATCTTGAAATTGCTTCAGTATATGAAGTACAACCAGCTGCTAATGATGATGATATTGAATTAGATACCATTGTAGCAAGTCTGATGAAAACAGCAGGTAATGCTGAAAAGATTTCGCGGCAACTTAGTGAGATTTTGAATTATGTGAACGATGGAAACGGAACCCTGGGGCGATTAATTCAGGATTCAACAATGGCATCGAACTTAGATCAGACAATGGTGAATCTTAAGAACAGTTCTAAAGGTCTGGATGAAAACATGAATGCAGCAAAGGAAAATTTCCTTTTCAGAGGCTATTACAGAAGGAAAGCCAGAGAGGCTGAAAAAATGAAAGCCGATTCCATTGAAATGGAATTGAAGGCACGGGAACTGGAATAACTGATAAAAAAATAAGCATTTTATATAAGTATTAAAATATGAAAAGTGAAAATTTCATTCAAAAATATTCTCATACTCTTATTTGCTTCATGTTTTGTAAATGATCTTCTGTTTGCACAGGATACACTTCCCAAAAAAGATACATCTAATCTGTATTCGAATATTAAATCCTATTCCAATCGCAGCAAATTTGCAGGATCTCTTTACCGGCTGATTTTTAAACCTGTTAAATCAGGTATCCAAAAAAAAGATGGTATAATAAAAGGATACAATAGTCATATACAAAAACCTTACAGCACATTTGAAGGGAAAGTAATACGTAATATCGATGTTATTACCCTTGATCCCTGGGGTTATTCAATTTCCGACAGCATTGTAAAAAGACAAAATATCCTGTACGCGACAGGAAACAAGTTACATATTAAAACACATGGCGTTACAATCCGGAATCTTCTGCTCTTTCATAAAAATCACAGATTCAGCTCTTTGCTTGTAAGGGAATCAGAGCGCTTGATCCGCAGCCAGACTTATGTGCATGATGTTTCTTTTTATGTAGCATCTGCCGGAGAGAATTCTGATTCGGTAGACATTCTTATCCGTGAGCTGGATAAGTGGAGCATCGTTCCCGTTGGATCCATTTCACCGGCAAAAGTAAGGATCGGATTGACCGATAATAATTTTATCGGATCCGGTCATAGATTTGAGAATTCTTATGGTCACAATTTTGACACACGAAATAATACTTTCTATACCTTTTATTACATCCCGAACATCCGTAATACATTCATAAACTCGGCTCTTCATTATGGGATCGACGGGTATGGAAATAATATCAAAAGTTTCGCTGTTGACCGGCCTTTTTATTCTCCGGTAGCAAAATGGGCGGCTGGTGTAAGTTTCGCTTCACAAACAAAAAGGGATTCCTCCGATATTGAAGAGCCGGTAACAATACCAGTTAATCTGAAATTTAATACCCAGGATTACTGGGCAGGGAAAGCAACAAGAATTTTTAAAGGAAATATCGAAAATGAACTCATTACAAATTTAATTTTTACAGCACGATATTTTCATCGTCGTTATTCTGAGAGACCTTCTGACCTTGATGATCCGCTTCATGTTTATTCCGATGAAAGGTTTTATCTGGCCGGTATTGGAATCACTTCCCGTAATTATGTACAGGATTCGTATATTTTTAAATTCGGTATAACTGAAGATGTACCGGTTGGTAAGGTTCTTGAATTTACAGGTGGATATCAGGTCAGGAATAATGCCGGAAGGCCTTATTTTGGGATGCGTTTTTCTTACGGAAATTATAACCGATGGGGATATTTGAGTCCGCAGATCGGATATGGAACTTTTTTCCATTCATCACATACTGAACAGGGAGTATTCACAGCAGGTATAAGCTATTTCACGGGCTTATTCCAAATTGGGAACTGGAAATTCAGACAATTTGCAAAACCACAGGTTACTGTTCATATTAATAGTTACGAATATGACAGTCTGACAATTAATGATGGCTTCGGTATTGACGGGTTCAACAGTACTGCTTTATCGGGCAGCAGACGGGCATCTGTAACATTGCAGACTCAGTCATACATACCCTGGACTTTGTACGGATTCCATTTTGGCCCGTTTTTTAATTGTTCCTTTGGCATGGTTGGAGATGCAGTATCAGGATTTAAGGAGAGCAAAGTTTATTCTCAGATCGGGGTGGGTGTTTTAATCAGAAACTTTAACCTTGTCTTTCAGACTTTTCAGATTTCAGTTTCATTTTATCCATCAATACCTGGCAGAGGCGAGGATATATTTAAGTTTAACGCATTCAGAACAAACGATTTCGGTTTCAGGGATTTTGAAATTGGAAAACCTGTGCCCGTCACTTTCAGGTAAAGGCAAAAAGATTTTAATACCGGAAATCAGTTCGTTCATAATATTATGGGGGTGGTTGATTTGAAGACATTTAGATAAATAAATAACCATCAAAATATTCTACACTATTTCACAACTTCAACCCCGCTCCGGCATAGGCGTTAACTTAAGCAAACTGAAAAGGTTTACAGGGAGGATCAATAAAGGTAAAAGGATTCTAATATCGAATTTAAGTTAGGTCATAATATTTAGGGTTTGGTTGAGTTAATGACATAATATAACTTTTTGACTTGATGGCATAATATAACTTTCCCCTCCTTTTGAAGCTAATCTTTCGTCACATCTTTTTCTCACTATCACTATTGTAGATGTATCTTCCAAATAACAAGAATGAGTTAATAAAATATCCGTTTTAGTGATTTGGAGATCCCTCAACTCATACACCTCATATTCATTGCTTTAGAGATGTGTCCTTGGGTGGATGAGTTTCGGGATGACACATTTTTTTGCGTGTATGGGGGAAGGAAGCAGCGGCGATTCACTTGAATGATGATTCTCTGATAAAATGACTATTGAATCGCCGCTGCTTCCTTCCCCCTTGCCTCCCTTACAACAAGTGTCATCCCTCTCCCGCTTCAGCGGG